>Ga0208147_1000161_pt1 | contig 25585 bp, 21 predicted proteins | sample DEB3_08_DNA_FD_184520 | JGI IMG/M metagenome (GOLD analysis project Ga0208147, IMG submission 184520) | Aqueous microbial communities from the Delaware River and Bay under freshwater to marine salinity gradient to study organic matter... | ecosystem: Environmental > Aquatic > Marine > Coastal ... | reverse complement strand
TTAACGGAATTTTATTATGATGAAGATGCGGTCTTAATAGTTAAGACTATTGAAAGCTCAACTCATAATCAAAAAGATATTTCAAATGAAATTATGAAAATTAAAAATGTTATTTCATTTGGTAAAAACGATTTTAAATGTAAAGTAATTCTTTTGCTCGGTTATTATACAGAAGAAGAAATCAATTGGTTATACGAAAAGGCAACCATAGTAGCTTCTCTTACTAGGGGCGAAGGTTTTGGTCTAACATTAGCTGAATCTGCTTGTAGGGGTAAACCAGTGTTGTGTCCTGCTGATGGCGGGCATATTGATTTCTTATCAGACACTGGCGCTTACTTCTGCGAGGGTCATTGGGATAATTGTATGCTTGGTATTGAACCTTACGAATTCAATTCAAATTGGTTTGAAACTCATATATTTTCTGCTAGAGAAAAATTAAGAGAAAGTTATAAAGATTGGAAGTTTGATAAAGATAAATATGAACAAAAATGTATAAATTCTAAAAACTTTATAGAAAGCAAAAACATAGGTTATTTTGATATTGGAAACGACATAATTGAAAAACTTAATAAATTGTCTCCAAAAATACAAAAAACAAAATCAAACATATTAAAATATGAGATTTCAAAACAAAAAACTACAAAAGAAAAACTTGATATTTTACATAATTCTTATAATGGAGAAGATTGCTATATTTTGAATTGTGGCCCATCTCTGAATGAATATACTAAAGATTATTTGGACAATTTATTAAAAGATAAATTAGTTTTTTCGGTAAAACAAGCTTACGATAGACATCCTCAAATAACTGATTTTCATTTCTTTAATTGTTGTAATTTACCAATAGCTGATAATAAAATAGAGCACTACTCTTATACAGATGATAAAGACCCTATAGTTATAGGGTCTAGTAATTACCCAGAGGGTATGAGATGGTCTAGATATCAAAAATACGATTTATTTTTAAATGTACAGAATAGAGCAAATATAGAAAAAGAGTTTCTCTGTTTTACAAAAGATTTTGATTCTCATATATTAGAAAAACAAGCGGAAAGACCTTGTGGACCAGGGATTATGTTGGAAACAATAATTTATACAGCAGTCCATCTTGGGGTTAAGAATATATTTGCTCTTGGCTGGGATCTGAGTTATGAGAACCTTAAAGACGTAGAAAAATATAAACATTTCTTTGGTGAAACTAAAAACTTGTTCAATAGAGGGGACATGTTAGATTGGGAAATAGAAGCTACTAGAGATGTTTCAAAAGATTTATATTACTGGCTAAAATCAAAAGGTATAAATCTTCATATTGTATCTACACAAAGTTCTTTATATAAAGGGATACCAAGAGTGAAGCTATGAAAACTTATATTATTGCTGAAATAGGAATCAATCACAATGGCAGTATGGAAATAACAAAAAAACTAATAGATATTGCCAAAACTGCTGGCTGTGATGCTGTTAAATTTCAAAAAAGAAATCCAGATGTCTGTGTACCAGAGCATCAAAAAAATGTCATGAGAGACACGCCATGGGGCACTATGACTTATTTGGAATATAAATACAAAATAGAATTTGAAAAAGAAGAATATGATGAGATTGATAGATATTGTAAAGAAAGAGATATAGCATGGTCCGCTTCTCCTTGGGATATCGATTCTCTAGAATTTTTAAGTCAATACGATATTCCTTTTATTAAATTGCCCTCTGCAATGCTAACAAATAAAGAACTTCTACAAAAGACAAAAGAGACTGGTAAAAAGATAATTCTTTCTACCGGTATGAGTACAATTGAAGAAATTGATGAAGCAGTTGATATCCTAAAAGGATCTGATTTTGCGCTATTACATTGCAATTCTACCTATCCATGTCCTGTAGATGAATTGAATTTAAGTTGCATCAAAACAATGAAAGAAAGGTACCAATGTCAAGTTGGATACAGCGGACATGAATTCCGACTTGGAACAACTGTCGCAGCAATATATCTTGGAGCGGAGATTTTAGAAAGACATATTACTTTAGACAGAACAATGTGGGGTACAGATCATCTTTCTTCAATTGAACCACAAGGTTTAATAAAACTAGTAAAAGGCGTAAGAGAACTTGAAGATGCGCATGGCGATGGTATAATCGGAGTTACAGAATCTGAACTTCCGTTCCGTAAAAAACTAAGAGGTGTCTGATGAAGAATATCAAGGATGTAGCAGTTGTGATACAAGCAAGATTGTCATCACAAAGATGTCCAAGAAAAATGATAAGACCTTTTTCTGATACTACTTTAATGGATCTTTGTATACAAAAATTGGTAAGCTCTAATATACCAAATGAAAATATTTGGGTTTCTGTCTATGAACCGGAGTTAATCGAATTATGCAAGAAATATCCAGTTAATATCTTTCATCGTAGTGAAGCGTCTGCTATGTCAGAAGGAACACCTATGACAGAAATCTATGAATGGTGGAATAAAATACCACAAAAGTATGTTGTAATGGTCAATGCTTGCGCTCCTTTTTTAAAAACAGAGACTATTGAAAATTTTTATAATGACTTTTGCAATATAGAAAATAACGGAATGTTCGGGGTAATAGAAAAAAAGAACTACTATTGGGATGAAAACGATATGATGTTGACACAGGTTACTGAAGCTGTTATGAACACTAAAACAGCAAAAGTAATCAAAGAGGCCGCACACTGTCTTTATGCCAGTTCTACAGAAAGCATAGGAGATGGAATTTGGATGGGAAGATTTAATTTTCCTGGAGAAATCAAATTATGGTCAATGAACGAAAGTGAAATTTTTGATATTGATTATGAATGGCAGTTTAGAGCATATGAAAAGCTTTATGAGGCTACAAAAAATGAAAAATGATTTTATAAAAGGAAAAAAGTTCTTCATAACCGGAGGAACAGGTACTCTTGGAAAAGCTCTGGTAAAAAGAATTATCAATAATGGCGGTCAAGTTGTTGTTTACAGTAGAGATGAAGGAAAGCAAGCTTTGCTGTACGGATCAGATAAAGATATTAAAAAAGTTATAGGCGATATAAGAGACTATGAGAAATTAAATGTATCTCTTTTTAGACACAAGCCTGATATCATAATCCATACTGCTGCTTTAAAACGGATAGACGATATGGAATTCTATCCAGATGAATGTGTTAAAACAAATATTTTAGGTTCTGAAAATGTTGCTAAAGCGGCTTTAAATAATAATATTCCTAAATGTATTTTAGTTTCAACAGATAAAGCTTGTCAGCCCGTAAATGTGTATGGATCGTCTAAATTTATAGCGGAAAGAACATTTACAAATTATGACTACAATAGTGATACAACTATATTTTCTTCAGTTAGATACGGAAATGTAATTTGTAGTAGAGGTTCATTTATACCTTTATGGTTGGATTTAATAAACAAAAACAAAAAAATCAAAGTTACTTCTATGGAGATGACTAGATTCCTATTCACTATTGAAGATGCTGTGGACACGGTATTGGGTGCAGTTTATAATTCAGAGGGAGGAGAAGTTTTTATTCCCCAAATAAACTCTTACGATATGAACACTATTTTAAGAGCTGTTGAAAAAATTTCAAATTCAAAAATTGAATACGATTTATGCGGACTAAGACCTGGTGAAAAATTACATGAAGATATGCTTGCTGAGACCGAATTGCCATTTACATATAAAGTAAATGATGTGAATCTTTTATGTGTTAGACCGCAATATACAAATAGAAAGCATAATACAAATTGGGTAGAATATAACGGACCACACTTCAACTCATCGCTACATGTATCAAGTAATGCTGAAATGCTTGTCGATTTAATCCGTAGAGGAAGTACAGAAAATATTGAGGAATAAATGAGACTTTTTGAAACAAAAATTGATAAAGAAGATTTACCATCTATAAACAAAGTTTTATTAGATGGTAATTTAGGTTTTGGGCCAAATGTGCCATTATTTGAAGAAGAGTTCAAATCTTTTTCTAATAAAAAGCATAATATTGCAACAAATTCTGCATCCGCATCAGCGTTCATGATTTTTTCTTATTTGAGAGAGAAATATGGCGTATGTGATGTCTACACAACGTCCCTCGGCTTCACATCCCCAGCTTGGTCGGCTAAACATTTTGGCCATAATCTTATATTTGTCGATGTTCAGGATGATTTACAATTCTCTTCCAATCACTATAGACAGATTAGAAAGAAAACATATAATAAAGTTGTGATCATGCCAGTGTTATACGGAGGGGTTAGTAAAATAAAAGATTTTAATTTATTTGGCGATGAAATAGTCATAATAGATTCTGCACATTGCGTAACACCAGAAATAAAAAATGATTTTATATTTTTTTCTTTTCACACATATAAACCAATTTGCTCTTCAGATGGAGGTATGATATCCACTGATGACAATGAAGCTAGTGAATTTTTTAAAAATTATAGAAACTTTGGAAGAGTTTGTGACAGCAACACTTATACAATAAAAACTGATGGTTTTAAATTTTATATGAATAATCTTAATGCTACTATAGCAATAACACAATTAAGGCGTTATGAAAGTAATTTATTGATTAGAAAAGAAAACTACAAAAAATTATCAAATCATTATAACCTTTTAGAACATGATGATAGATCTTCTTTTTATTTTGCAACTACCCTTATTGACGATGCAGATAAAATTATTAGAAAAATTGGATTAGAAAGAAACTATCCCATGTTGCACAAGATGGACTTTTACAACGATAATAGTTGTTTGCCTTTGCTAGAATCTGTCCATTCTAAAATTTTAAATTTACCTCTATGGTGTGAATATGAATGACAAAACTTTTATAATTGCGGAAGCTGGAGCCAATCACAACAGGAATATTGAACAAGCCAAAAAATTAATTGATATAGCAAAATCTTCTAAAGCAGATGCTGTGAAATTTCAAACTTATTCCTCAGAAACGTTATACGCGAAAAACACACCCAATTTTGCGGGATATACGAATTTAAATAAACTTATAAAAGATATAGAACTACCGAGAGAGTGGCAAAAAGAATTAAAGTCATATTGTGATGAAAAAAATATAGAGTTTATGTCAACACCTTTTGACGAATTAGCGGTCAAAGAATTGATCGACATAGGTGTTAAAAGACTAAAGATTGCAGGCTTTGAATCAACGGATCCCAGATTTGTAAAAATGGTTGCTTCATCTGGGCTTCCTTTGATTGTAACTTCTGGGATTGGAGGAACCTTAGAAAAGATTAACGACACTCTAACATGGATAAGGTCTGTAAATAAAGATGCTGATATAACAATACTTCATGGCAATAATGCTTATCCAACTCCGTATTGTGATTCAAACTTAAGACAAATAACTGAGATAATTAACAAATATCCAGACATAAAAGTTGGATTTTCTGATCATACAGAAGGTATTTTAATGGCACCAGTTGCCGTCGCACTTGGTGCAAAAGTTGTTGAAAAACATTTTACGCTATCAAGAAAGCTACCAGGCCCAGATCATCCTTTTGCGATAGAGCCAGAAGAATTAGAACAAATGATCTTTAACATTAGAATAGTAGAAAATAGTATTAATAAAAAATCTTCTGAATTTTCTAATAGTGAAAAATCTTTTACCAGAGGTATGAGATCAGTAGTTGCTAAAACAGACATACAAGAAGGCACGGTAATAGAAGAGCATATGATAACGACAATGAGACCACTTATTGAAGATAGTATACCTGCTATAAAATATTATGATATTTTAGGAAGTAAAACTAATAAATTTATACAAAAGGATACTTTATTATTTTTTAGAGACTTTGTATGAAACGAATATTATTTCTTGGTTATGAAAAAAATCAAATTTTAGATTTCTTAAATAATAAAGAAGATATTTTATTACTCTCAGGAAGCAGTAAGAAAAGTATCGAAGAGATAAACAACTACAAACCGGACATTATAATATCTTATGGGTACGGCCATATAATACCTCCAGATATTGTAAGGGCATATAAGAATAAAATAATAAATTTACATATTTCATTTCTTCCTTGGAATAGAGGTGTATCTCCAAATTTATGGTCTTTTGTAGAAGATACACCAAAAGGTGTAACGATACATTATATCAACGATGGTATTGATACCGGAGATATAATACTTCAAGAAAAAGTAGATTTAAAGTTTGAAAATACTCTTGAGTCAAGTTATAATAAATTAAAAGAAACAATTGAACTTTTGTTTATAGAAAATTGTGATAGCATATTATCGAGAACCATCACTGCCATTCCTCAAGACTTGAACATTGGTAGTTATCACACAAAAAGACAAACAGAAAAATTCTTAAAACATTATAAAATAGAAAATTGGAAAATATCTGTAGAGGAACTTATGGAAAAGATATCTGATAAAAATCTAATAGATAAGATAGAAGAAATAAGAACAGCAAACAACAAACATTGGATGGACATAGTTCGTTTATCGTTTGAACTTGATCCCGTTAGGTCAAGGGATATATTTAAAAAAATAAAACAATGTGATCATGACATAAATGATTTACTTAATAAATTGGCAGAAAATGAACAATGAAATGGGTACAAGAAAAAACATGGTTAAATCACGATCCTTCAAATAGTTCTTTCATATATCCATCAAATAAATTTATAAATAATCCATATAGAGGAATTGAGTACGTAAAACGAGAAATAGTACCATATCTTGAAGGCGGAGAAGTCGCAGTAAGTGATGAGGCGATATATAAAGTATTCCCGAATATAGAAGAGCTAAAAAATAAAAAGTTTTTAGTCGTTGGAGGTGGGCCTACAACTAACGATGTTGAATGGAGTTCAAAAGAATATGATTACATTTTTACCTGCAATCATTACTATAAAAATGAAAAATTAAAAACAATAGAGCCATATATGGTTTTTTTAGGCGACGAAGTTGACTTAAAAAACAATGAATTGAATAATATATTGTCTAGTAATAATACAAAAATTTGCTTTGAAAATATAGGGCGCTCAAAACAAGATTTAATTAATATAAAAGAGATATATAAAAATAGAGTCACATGGGCACATACTAGATATCACTCTAAAATAGGTGCCGTCACCAGGATAGTGAGTTTCTTGTGCTGTCTTATTCCAATATCAATCGATATTGTAGGAATGGATGGGTATATCCCAAGGGATAAACAGTTAAAATATTTTCATTCTTTTCAAAAAAATAAAAATCAGACAGGCTCTATCGAAAATTTATCTAAAGAAGAATCTATAATTGCAAAGTATAAGCAACAATATTTAGAATTTTGGGATTATATTCTTCATGATATAGGAAAAAATATATTATTTAAAAATCTTGGTCATGGTCATCCGTGTAATTTAAGCACACAAGTTCTAGCTGAAAAACTAGGTGAATCATACCAAGAATATTTATTGGATCCTAACAAGAGAGTATAAGATGAACTGGTATACAAAAGAAGATTTAGGTTTTTATTTTGGCGGTAATCAAGAAATACAAAAGTATAACACAAATATTACCAAGAGAAGAGCGGAATACCCATGCGAAACTACAAATTACTTAGGTGTTATTAATCAAATTGAAGATAATGGATATTGCATAATCCCTGGTGTTTTTTCTAAAGAAATAGTAGATAATTTAAAACAAGAGTTTGATAACAACTGTCTGCTCGGGAATATAGCCTCAGATGATGAACACTATACTATGATATCAGATCCCCTTTATTATAGTAAGACTTCTTTTAATATTGCCACATCTGATATTATTGTTGATATAGCTAGTGAATATTACAAATGTACTCCTTATCTTTGTACGCAAAATTTTAGATTAAGTAAAATAAATAATTTACCACCAAAAACAACACAACTTTACCACGCAGATCAAAATAGTCTTAAATTTATAAAGTTTTTTATATATCTTAATGATGTTGATGAAAATGGGGGTCCTTTCGCGTTTGTGAGAGGAAGTAACGCAAAAAAGTTTGAATATCATTTGCAAAAATATCGTTGGGAGGATAAAGAGATAGAAAGTTATTACGGTAAAGAAAACCAATTGTTATTGACAGCAAAAGCTGGAGACCTGATAGTAGCACAAACCACTGGATATCACAAAGGAACAAAACCTATTAATAACGAAAGATATATGTTAACACTAAATTATCTCATTCACAAAGAAAATGGTATGACAAGAAATTTCAAAGTTAAAAAAGAATGGGTTGATAATTTGATTGATATTAAAAAAAGATCTATGTTTGATTTAATGGATTTAGTAGAATGAAAAAAGTATTTTTAGATTTGGGTGCAAATAATGGACAATCGATAGATCAATTTGTTAACATGTACGAAGACTCTGAATCGTATGAGATACATTCTTTTGAATGTACTAAAAATAAAACTATTTTGAATAATTGGAATAACACTGCCGAAAAATATCATAAAAAAGTTAAATCAATAAAGTTATATGAAAAAGCTGTTTGGATAGAAGATAATAATAGCGTTATATTTTATGATACCGAAAACGAGTCTTCTTCTCTTTTAGTAGAGAAAACAGGTGCAGTAAAAACAAAAAATGTAGAAACAATTGACATATCAAATTTTATAATAAACAATTTTAACATTGAAGACCAAATAATTATGAAAATAGATATTGAAGGTGCTGAATATAAGGTATTTGAAAAAATGTTTGAGACTGGGGCCATAAAGTATATAAACAAGTTATATGGCGAATTACATGGGCCAAAATGTGGAGTACCATATGCAGAAGATTTAAAACTAATAGAAAAACTTAAATCTTTTAATTTATTGATGTTTTATTGGGATGCCACAAATGACATCAAAATAGCAGAAAATTACTATACGACTGATAGTCTGCACAAATTTCACAAAAAATATAATTTCATGGCAGGATAATAAAATATGATAATTTATGTAGATATAGATGACACAATATGTAAAAATAACAATAATTTAGATTATTCTGATTCAACGCCTATAGTAGAAAGGATAAATAAAATAAACTCTCTTTACGAAACAGGTAATAAAATCGTATATTGGACAGCAAGAGGGACAGTTACGGGAATAGACTGGAGGTCTGTAACCGAAAAACAATTTGATGAATGGGGAGTTAAATATCATGAATTGAGATTTGGTAAACCAAATTATGATTTATTCATAGATGACAAAAATATAAACTCAGAACTTTTTTTTAATAAATAGGAGAATATAATGAACGAAGTAACACTTAGCGATCAAGCACTTGGCGCACTAATGATGGCCTTGCAAAAATCATTACTAGAACAAAGCGATATCGTACCAGTTTTAAAAGGATTTAGGTTTCAACTTTCAGACCAAGGTTTGGTGGTAATGAACCCGCCACTAGTCAAGTTCGGGCTTGAAGAAGTCCAAGAGCAAGATGCCGAGGTATGATTACAAATGTCTTAAATGCGATAAAACATTTGAGGCATACCATTCAATGTCGGAGCAACTAGAGAACTGCCTTTGCGAAAACCAAGGGCAAGTTAAAAAGGTTGCTCCTTTTTTGTTTAAAACTGAACAAAAATCTTTGCATAAACCTGGCCAACTTGTTAAAGAATTTATAGAAAATTCTAAACAAGAAATAAAAGAAGAAAAGCAAAGACTAATGCAGGAGTATTCCGGTGATAATATCGATTAATGGTTGGACAATAGCGTTTCTAATAACTCTATTTTTATTTATCGGAACAACCCTATTTCTGGTAAGATACATCCGTCAGATTCTAAAACAACTAATGTTTGTTTCTGATAATCTTAAAGGACTAAACAATGAAGTCATATCTTTTACCTCTCATCTTCGCTCTTTATATAAAATGGAAATGTTTTATGGAGACGAAACTCTTAAAGGTCTAGTTAAACACGCAATGCTTCTTGTAGAAGAAGTAGAAAAGTTTGGATATGTAATGGACCTTACAGCAGAACTCCCAGAAGGATACACAGAAGAAGAGGAAGAAGATCCAGAAGACAAACTAATGAAGGAACTATTTGATGAAGAAAGCGAAGTCCCAAAGGAACTATTTTACGCAGGATCACGAAGAAGCAATTCTTAAATATGTAGCGTCTACTTCAAAAGAAGAAAGAACAGAACTTTACAAGATCTACATTGGCCCCGCTTTTCAAGAAATGGTAAACAAAATAGTTTATTCATTTAAGTTCACAAATCTGCCAAATATTGAATATCTTATGGATGAATGTAAGATTTGGTTAATCACGATTCTTGATAAATACGATACACAAAAAAACTCAAAAGCGTTCTCATATTTTTCTGTTATTGTTAAAAACTGGTTTATTCAAAAAACCAAGAAAAAAGCAAAAGCAATTCAATACGAAGTCCCGCTTGACGAAGTCACAAATGAAAACGACTTTGAAAGAAAGGAAGAAGACGACATAGATCCAGAAGATACTATGACTTCTAATCAATTTATAATATATCTTCGTGCCGAAATGGTTGACTGGGAAGAAATAGCAGAAAGAACAAACGACGAAAGAGTTGTGAAAGCAATACAGATACTAATAGACTCAGCACAAGAGATAGAGATTTTTAATAAAAAAGCTATTTACTTATATCTACGGGAAATTACTGGTCTTAATACCAAACAAGTCGTGGCCAGTTTAAAAAGACTTAAACCACATTACGATTTGTTCAAGAAATCCTGGGATAATGGGGAAATATGAGCAGAAAGGTAGATGATTATTTAGACAAAGCAATCAAAAACATTGAAGATGATAGAGATGTCACAAGACAACTCCTAGACGATGTAATGCGCCTCCTTGCGAAAGATGAAGAGAACCACAAGTACGCAGGCGCAGTAGCAGCGAAATACGTAGAAACACTCCAAAGGTCCAATGAGCAGTTGGTCAAAGTTGCTTCGCTTATCCAGAAAGATAGAGCGGAAAGTTATAACTTAAACGAAACAGATAAAGAACAATTATATCAAATGTTACAGGATGGTGGAGGGAACGATAATTGACTTATTCAATAAAAGATAAAATATCACAACTTCAAGGAAATCAAACGGCTGATATTAGAAAACCAGAAATGTCTATAGAGGATTATTATGATGACCCTCTGAGCGGATACAGCTTTAATAATAAGTATAATATCAGAAATTCAGAAATAGATATATCAAAACCTTTTTATGGGATAACAATAGGCGATTCATTTTCTTTAGATTCAAACCAACTAGAACAATTTAATATATTTACTCACGCTTTCAGTTGGATATCTTCTCTGTTTGGCAAAGAAGAAACCCCAACACAGCTTCAGGGCACATATGTTAAATTAGCTTACTTAGATTCTTCTGTTTCGCAAGAAACTAAAGAAAATAATGAAATAAAAAATAAAACTCTGTGTGTCATTGATAATACTATCTTAAATGGTGCTGATGCAATCCCTGCTGGAAAATTAGTAAAAGTTGAATTTTTGGACTACAATTTAACTAACGGTAGAATAATAGGTGTAGCTGATAGGACCTCCAATTATGAAGATTTATTAAAAAATTTAGCTTCTACTGGTTCCGGATCAATAGGAGATGCTATAAAAAATCTATTTGATTTTGGCTCTTCTACGACCTCCAGTGTTGGTAATCCACCTCCTGGAGACTACGCCAGGGGAGGTAGATGTGTCAATCCTAAATATGCTCCACAATTAGAAAGAAGAAACTGGATAGCACCAGGTACAAATATTCAGATAAGTAGAAAGCCTTGGGCTGAAAATGTCGTAGACAAACAAATAGGAAATCTTTATTATGTAATAGGAGATCTTATGAATAGTGCAAAATTACCAGCTAGAGCGACTGCTACAATAACGAGCACACCATGCTGGAGAAACATTGGAAACGGCACTGCATTCCACCCAGGGTACGATATCGGGGCTGGATGTGGCGAATTATGTTATGCTGCCGCCAATGGAGTCATAGTTACTATTTCTTATTTAACAACTTCTGACAGGCCATGCAAGGGAGGTAAAATAGGACAGGTCATCATTGAACATACTGTAGAAAAACCGGCTCACGGCTTAAATGTAGGAGATAAGTTTTATACAGCATATTTACATCTAGTATCTCATGCCGCAGGTCTCTCAGTTGGCTCAAATATAGCTGGTGGCCAAACTGTTGGTAAATGTGGTGCGACCGGGCCGAATTATCGCCCACATTTACATTTTGAATGTAGAACTACTAAAAACTGGCCCGCAGGTTCTGGTGGAAAAGCTGGGTCCGGGGGAGGCGGTGGAGAAGATTATAAAATATTTGCATTCGTCACTCCAGGAGAATCTCCTGGAACTCCACCTTCGGCTGGATAAATAAAACATATCAAAACGGACATCATAAATGAAAAAAAACGAATTTAATACAGATATAGTGCTACCAGATCATATCGCAAATCCTCTTACGGATGGATTTAATTCTGGAGAAAAAAGGGAATTAGTACCTACATTTAACCAAACATCGGCAGAAAAAGTTTATTCTAATGGAAATAGCTGGATTGTTTTAGGAAGAGATAGGCCGACAGACCCATCTTCTGGTTATGGCGGATCAAACCACACTAGAGCTTCGGCTATCGATATAGTTGTCGGAAGACAAGGGTTTTTACCTGATGCTACTTCTGTTGTAGAAAATAACTTTGGAACAGTGCCTGGAAGACCAGGAGATGCAGCAAGACTGTATATATCACAGAGAGCTAACATAGATGAATACTTTGGATTACCTAGCGGATATATGGGAATGTCTTCTGGTAATTCTGCAATAGCAGTAAAAGCAGACGATATAAGAATAATTGCCAGAAAAGGTATTAAAATAGTTACTGGTAGAGCGCCGGTACAAAAAGATAATATTGGAAGAAAAACAACTTTTGTAGATGGTGTTGAAATTATTGCTGGTGGTTTGACTGGAGAAAATAATAAATTTTTACAACCAATGGTAAAAGGAGATAATCTTATATTATTCTTAAGAAAAGTTACGACCCAATTGGAAGTGTTGAATTCTACTCTAAGGTCTGCACTTGAGACTCAAACACAGCTAAATACTGCTATTGTTTCAGATATCTCTACAGTAGTATCTACATTTGGGGCTGGCTCGGCATTTCATTCATCTTTGGTAATGTCAAAAAGCGTACAAAGCGCTTTAAAAAATTATACAGATATTTTTGATCTTTTTTTACAAAGAAATATATCTTTCAATTCTCTTAGAATAGATTACCTTTCTGTCAAAGGATCTAAATATATCAACAGTAGATATAATAAAGTTAACTAAATATACTAGTTAATAAACATAAAATAGATAAATGGTGATAATATGTCTCGTGGCGGTTCTATAAAATACAATCCTCCAAAACCCACATCAGTAGAAAATTATTTAAACAAGACGGGTCAAGGATTCTCGGATATCAATAAGAATGCCAGAAATGCTCCAGCAGATAAGGAAACAAGAGGAACGACTTATACAAAACAAACCAATATAAATCTTGAAAGTGCTGTAGAGTTTTCTAGATGGGGTGCTTCATTAAATTTAGAAAATCTTGGTAACGCTATAGCACCAGCCGAAAGACCGAATCCATTTGATGTAAATACACCAGAGTTACCTCAAACCATACCAGAAATTTTAGATATATTTTCCGAGCCTGGTGTTATTGTTCCGTCTATTTTAAGAAAAGCGGCGGAACCATCTAATTTAACTAACGATAGTTTTTTATTTTGTGATCCAAGACTCCCTTTGTCCAATATATTAGATGAATGTGTAACTTGCATACCTAATCCATCGGCAATCCTTATAGATTGGACAACTAAAGAAAACGAATTTATATTTTTTGATCCTAAAGAATGTAGGTATTCAATTGTTTTAGACTCTGGTATTGTTGGCCAAATTGACAATAACACCAGAGATTACCTGACAAGACTTGGTATAGAAAAGCTATTAAACTATCATTCAAAAGCCTCTGTCATAACTGTAATTTATTATGTACCAACTTTTGGAACCCCATCCTTGCCATCTTATGAAGAAAAATTACAAAGAGCAATAGATTACTTGCAAGAAGGCGGAAGATATAAAGGCGAAACACTAGGTGGAAATATCCTTAATCCTAGAGTTCTTGCTGCTGCATCTCCTACTAGAATAGGATTTGATAGGATAGCTGAAGAATTTCAAACTGTAGATGAGTTATACCCAGAGGCAAGAGCAAATATAAAAGTTTCTGTTCCAATAATGAGAAACATGACTACTAAAGTCTTAGTAAGCGTAAAAAACTCATTATTTGAAGCTGTGCCAGATAAAATATTAACCTCTAGTGAGATAGAGCAGTCCCTAAAAGATAACCAACCAGAATCAACTTTAGAATGTACTATCAGAGGCGGAGATCTAAAGAGAATTGTTAACTTTGTTTCTGTAAACCTAAAGAGATCTGATAAATATCTAGACAAGTTACAGGCAGATAAAGATTCTCCAGTTCTTTATAGAAAATCAGGAAACTATGGATTTGCTTTAGATGCTAAAGTCGCTTCTGAAACTTTGAAAAACTTTATCTTTAATCAGTTTAGACCAGTGATAAGAAAATTATTTAAACGTAATTTAGATGCTATAGATAATGTGATATTTGGATTTGTAATAGATAAAACGCAAGAAATCCCCATTATAAGCTTTTCAGAAATAACTGTTACAGTAAGTGGTTGCCAAACCATAAATATGTCAAAACTAAGAAATCAGTTTACAGAAATCGATGAACTTTTCAGTTTTAGAGATCAAGTCGTTCTTGGATATCTGGCTGTATTACCTGATATGGATGATTATTTACAAGGTGTTCAAGACCCAAATTGGATAGAATTTTTAGCGAAATTCACATTCCCAGGATTAGAAGTTAGGGATCCAACAATCCTATTAGGCAGAGAATTACCAGAGAATTTAGAAAATTCTTTGTGTATAATAGATATGCCAATTAATAAATTAGTAAATAAATTAATAGCTACTGTTTCCGGTTTATGGAAGAATACTTTCGGTTCTCTAACACTCGGTGGTGTAAATGCTAAACTTTGTAAAACATATGAAGAATCTTTAGCGGAACAGCAAGTATTAAGCGAAACAAAAGACTTCCTGTCCAGAACATATAGTCAGTACAAAATTGGCAGATCTAGAGCTTCAACGAGCATATCCCAACTAAGAGTAATAGAAAGGTATCAAAGGAAAATGTTGGAGCAGTATGCTATTCCCGCTGACTCAGCATCAAATTCTTTCACAACAAATGAATCTGTAAATAGAGCGGAATTTTATAGACAAGCCTTAAATGATACAAAAACTCAAATTGATATAGTAAAAACAAAAAGAAAAAGTACACTTGAATTAATGAAGTGGGTAAGACAAGTAGAAAAAGGAAAAGAAGACATAGGATCGTATCAAGAATTTAAAGAGAAGACTGGTGGGACATATTACGATTATCTGAATGCGCAAAATGATATAAGAATAAATAATGAATTAAAATCAAAAAGCGCAAAAAAGTTTAGTAGACAGCAAAAAGCAGAACAATTTAGAAATGATTTTAATAATTCTTTTATATCCTCTTTGAAATCCGAAAGAGAGAGGCTAAGAGATAAGCCTTTATTGTCTTATATACTTAAATTGGTAATTCCTAAAAAGTTTAGAGAAACACCAGAGTCCGATGATGATGGGGTTTTGTTAGTAGAGAATAGTTCTGAAGATTTGCTGGATGATATTTTTACAGCCATAGCTAAAGGTGGAGGCTGGTGTGCTTGGGTTAGACTATTCTTTGAAGCAACCCAGTGTATAGCAAAAGGATTAGATTTACCAAATTCAAAAGAAGCAATTCTTCGTGCCGCTCTTGCTGGACTTGATAGTTACAAGTTGGAAAAAGTTTTTAGGAATCTACCACCTGATGTTAGAAACGCTATAAAACAAGAAATGACTGTGATACTTGGTTCTGTTGTTGATGCACTTTTTGTTTGGGAAACAGATTGGAATATAAATAGGGTATTTGATGCAGACAAAGAATTGGAAAAAGCTAAAGAAGAAATACGACAAGGAAACAGCTTGCTTTTAGAAAGTCAACAAATCGATGAGAATAAAATTGAAGAGTTGGCATTCGCTAGAGTAGAACAGCAGAGAGCATCTTTTATCGAAAATAGACAAAAAAGAGTAAATTCTGGTACAGCTTCTGCTTCTCTGGCAAATTTAATAACTGAAACTTCTGATATATTAATTGACCTAATGATAAAGTATGTCGGTGTGGAAACTTTATTTGATATGATTAACGACTTACCAGGGATTGGGATAGTACAGAATATACTAAGGGACAAAAATTGCTATATCCCAGAAATACCGCTGTTGAATCCTCCGCTTGGTGAATTAATGAAAAGTCTGAAGACAGACTTGTGTTCTTTAACAGTTGGGTTTGATGGTGAAACACCGACCCTACCTGCTTTGGATCCTCCTTTGGCAAACACTTCGGATATCAAAGAATGGACAAGAATAAGAAAAGGCGGCTCGGGAGCTAGCGCAGCAGCTAACGCAAAATATAATCTCCAGAAATATAGAAAAACTAAAAGAAAAGCAGTTTTAGAAGATTTTAAACTAAGGGCCAAAGATTTAGTACTACTATTGTTAAAAACAGCTAGAGAATACTTAATTGATTTCTTGGCGCAACTTCTTGTACAAGCAATAGTGTCGGCAATAGAAGCAACATTAGACGTACTGTGCAATACAGTTGCGCTCGGTGTTGCTAGTTTGGCAGATTTAATAAATAAAAATGGAGAATTTAGAGAAAAACTTAAGAAAACTATGTGTCCAAATTCGGAAATAGGAGAAGAGCAATTCTTACAAGGTTTATCAAATATAATGGGTGCTGTTTATGCTAATGATGGAGCAAAAAGAGAATGTGTAAGCGTCGTAGCAGGCTCTCCAGAATTGGCATCTTATATTGATTCTATAATAGTAACTCTCTCTTATAATCAATTGGTTGATTTGGTTTCAGGTAATGCATCGCCAGAAACTTTGACAATAATAACACAGTTAGCAATAAATTCAGGCTCTGAATGTATAGCGAATATTTTTGGCGACCCAGGATCGGCAGCTAATTTTTGGGATGGTATAGGAACGCTAATAGATGCGCCAAGCGTGTTTGAACTTATTCCCCCTGGAACAGCTTTTGAGCAAACTGCTGGTGTCTGTCCTCCGCAAGCAATTGAAATGCTAGATGATTTTAGGACACAACTACTACAAGAGAAAGGACTAACCCCAGAACAAATACAAGATCAACTAGATTTTCTAAAAGATATGGCGGCAAATAAATTAGAGGATCTGTATTGGACTATGACCAACGGGCCATTTAACGATATACCTACAATAGTCGGAAATCTCGGAGAAGACTGTCCAGCAACAGGTTTAATTACTTACAGCCCTGATCTAGAAAGTATGTCAAAATCTTTAATAGACTCTATACTAGACCCAGTAGAAGCAAGAATGACTAAAGATTTAATTGGAGTTGATGGAGCTTTTTCACATATATTAAGTGATACATATGGCAAAAATTTACAAACACATAAGTTTTTGACAGATAATTTTGGTAATTCACTTGGTCAATTTAACACTGAGCTTGAATACTATTCAAATAATTTTATTAAAAAAAGCACTGTAGAAAATGGATTTTTGTTAGTTGATCCAAAAGCTAGGGTGGATCAGTTTGGAATTGAATTGGTAAGGAGTGATTTTGATTTACCAAATGACGGATTAAAACCTTTAGTACTACCGTCAGGAGGTTATCCCGTCACGATAGGTGCATGGCTAATGAACAAGTATATTAACCAAACTGTTGGTTATATAGATACTCAAGATCCTGTATTCACAAATAATTTCAATCCCTCAGAGTTTAAACAAGATAAGATATCTTTTTCTATAAAAAGAGGTGATCCAAACGTTTATAAACAAAGAAAAGAAATATTATCTTTTAATCAGCAATTAATAAATTATAGAAAAGAATTTATAGCTATATTTTGTCTACTATCTCAATTCATTGATGCGAATGTTGCTGCGCCTTATATAAGTAATCCTTATCTTATACCAGGAAGTATGACTTCTGCTGAACAAGTTTCTTTAACTTCCTTGAGACCAGGATTTGATGAAACAATTAAAGATGCTCCGTGGATTTTAAAAGGGCTTAAAGAGCAAAGCAAACAATGGGGTAGAGACGTTAGCTACGATAAAAGAGTGGCTTACTTTTTAACTCTGATCGAAGCTTGCAGCAATTTTGTATTTGATAAAAATTTAACAGATTCTCGTAATAATGCAACTCAGGATGTAAAAAAGATTATAACAAATGGCTCTTTTAATTTTAATAATAAAATTTGGACTTACTCAAAAGGTGGATTAGAAAAACAAAAAGATAGACTATTTGAAATATTTCTTGGATATTTTAGCGATGGATATACAAATCCTACAATTAACGGTTATTACAGAAAAACTGAAGATGGGTATTACGAAAATATAAACATACCATATCAATTACAATTGCTAAACTATGACAAATTCATATCGGAAGGGAGTATTACAATAAATGGTGTAGATTATTCTTCTGATACCGAAATAAAAATACCACCTTTTATAAATCCTTATGAAATTGGAATGTCTTACTTGACTTACCCAAAAATGAAAGCCAGTCTGAATAAGAAAAAACAACTCAAAAAGCCAGAATGGGGATTTGAATTAACTTACGAATTAACAATTGAAGATGAAAACGCTATAATACTACCAGAGTTCAGGGATTCTTATAGGGTAACTTTAGTTGAAAAATTAGACCCTTTCAGAGAAGGTTTGAATAAGCAAGATAGACAAGAATTAGAAGATTATTATGCCTCTTCTGTCGAAACACTCAAAAATCAGTCTGAAGAACTACAAAATGATGGGTCTGGACCAATTTCCGACCCCTTATATACTGGTCAAGGAGAATATTTAAAATATAGTGGAATTATCAAAAAATCAATAGACTCAGATGTAAAAAGATTTGTTGATGAATTATTGTCTTCAAAAATAAGACAAAATTATACACTAAGTATACCTGTTGGGGTTAATGTAGAAACAGGGGAAAGGACTGAGGCGTTACCGGACCTCACTATAATAGATCCAGAAAGAATTAAATATAGCTATGAGTCTGAGGCTTTAAAAATGTTTTTGCTAGATATCGTTTCAAGATATACAGAAAAAGTCACAAAAACAAATAAGGTTATATCTTCCGAAGAAGATGAACTCAATAATAAATTGTTTGAAACGATTAACACAGGTTTCTTGAGGAGAATCAGCAAAAGAGTTGGGCAGGGAGACGGAAGCTTTGAAATCCCTGAGTTTGATAATAATCTAAAAGATCCAAAAATTTTAAAAATTTCTGAAGGTTTTAGGTTTGGATATGATCCTTTAGTTCAACCAGAAATTATAGTCTTGGACCCAGCGAGATACGGCGGAAGTCCAGAAAAACCACCTTATTATATAAAGCCGCCAGATTATAGTGGATGGTTAGGGATATTCCAAAAAATGGTTCCGGAAGAAGACGGATGTGAACCAAAAAGAGTTCCAATTTCTTCTTTTGTAGACATTAAAAAAGATTTTGATAAATTAGTTCATTTATTGAATGACGATTCTAGATTGAGCTTAGAAGCAACTTGTACGGAAGAGGCTCCTTATGACGCTATATTCAACGGTTCAAGTTTGGCTGCTATGGATTCTATTATAAGAGCTACAATACGAACTCACGTTATGGAAATAGCAATTAAGATAATGCCTTTAATAACCCAATTTAAATTAGATTTTGAAGAAAATTTTGATAATTTAATGGTTTCTTATGCTACCAATACGCTTGTAGATACACTCAAAACAATTGATATAAACAGAGCATTTAGACCAGTACAAAGAAAAGTTCTTCTAAATCCAAACGACCCAAAAAACTTCATCGTAACAAACGAATTGGAACCTAGATTAAACTATTATTATGGGTTCTTAGAGCAAGCTGTAAATATTGTTTTGAAAAAACTAGGAGCCGATGTAATAAGTTACGATCTTTTGACTGAAGAAGAAAAAATAGCTATTAATAAAATCTTTGATAGCATTGAAAAATTCTATGAAGATTACCAAGGAACCGAAGCGGTGCTTTCCGAAGAAGCGATAGCATCAAAAAACATACTAAAGAAAGCATTAAACCCTGTTTTAACCAGAGGTTTACAAAATGGAACTCAAATATCTAGCTTTAATAAAGTTAGAGCGAAAAGAATAAAAAATGCTATTAATTATGCCACACTTAAAGAGACAGAAGAAGAAGCAAAGATAGTGTTAGGAATCTATATAAGAGAAGAAGTAAGATATGCTCAAAAGATTCTTAATGACAAATTGAAACAACCAATTGATAGTTTGGACTTGTTATTCCTTTCCTCCCCTGAATTTATAAATGGTCATATAAATAAAATCATAGATGAATTTACTGGAGATGTAATATCATACTCTGGGCCATACGATGTACAATCTGATCCACTAGACTCATCCACAACAAATATAGATTTTAGCAAGTTTACTAATCTATCTGGAGACATTCCGGTTGATTTATCCTCTGCTACGCCAACAGCTTTGTTAGGAGACGCAACAAGATGGCCTTTTGTTTTGGAGAGATATGTTCTTATTCAAGATAAAGAAAGGCAAGACTTTAAAGACCCTATAATCGCTGATATAATTTTAAATCGGGATTCCAAACTAAAAGGTTTTGTTAATCTGATTGAATTTGATAAATATGTCCAAGAACTTTTGAAAGATCCAAGATTTGTAACTTACAATATGTGGGATTTATTTGGTAACATTATTGAAGAGACTATAACCGATTCAAATGATTCGAATTTTGGAAAGAAAATAAAAAGAAACAATGGGTTGAAGTTTGGACTAAGATTAAGTATGGTTTTTGGCGAAGATGATAAGACTAATACAAATATAGTAAACAAACTATTTGAAAACAGAAATAGTGAAACAGCTATTTTTGGTAATTTCTTCCAAGGTCGCCCAACAGACGAAGAAAGAGTTTCTTCAAAAGGGTTGATAATTTCAACGCCTTATGGTGATCAATATCTCATTCCAGTGGCTAGAGGAGAGTTAGAAGTAAAAGATATGCCAATAAGGTCCTATAATAGCGGAATGTATGATTTGATCTGTTTAGTGCCGGAACTTAGAGAAAGCATAGAGTTTAGAACAATGTTTGGATATCTATTCCCATATAAGAGATATTTGTCGCTATACGGAATTTACACAATAAATTCTTTCTTGGATTCTATAGGTAATGCTGGTAAACCAAGCGAGGGAGGAGACCGTTGGACATACCCTGGAGGCAAAATACCTAGCTCCTTCAGAAAATGGGATAAAGATACATTATTTTATAATAGAGAAAGATCAAAAACATCTACTTTAGAAACTCTTATGGTAGCATTTATGACAGTATACAGGACCAGAAACGAATACTCAAATAACAGCAAAGATGCTAAGGATCCAAAGACACCGTTTAAAGATTTGTTTGCTTCAATTAGAAATATAGTCTCAGATATCTCTAATGTTTTTGACAATATAGATTGGCACAATAGAAAGAATATTGTTGATAGACCTTTTGATGGATTTGAAAGAGAATGTTCAGATTTTGAAGATATAGATTAATTATTATAATATACAAAGGGGTATTAAATGGCTATTGGAATAACACTAAAAGCACCTTTAAGTGTATCGACAATTGATGGGCATTATAAAATGCTTACAGATTATCCAGAAGCTGTAAAACAAAATTTAAAAATGCTACTTTTAACAGCGCCTGGAGAAAGAATAATGTCACCTAGCTATGGTGTTGGTTTAAGAAATTATCTTTTTGAATTAGCAGGATCTGACTTTAGAAATATTTTATATCTAGCAATAAGTAATCAGATCAAAACGCATCTACCTTATGTTGTTGTAGATAATATTCTTGTTAACGATTCAATTTCAACACAAGGGATTTATAATACTTTGTCAGATAACATGGTAGAAATTGTTATATCTTATAATATTAGAACTTTTAACAATTACAGAGACACTTTGACAATAACAGTGAATAATACTAATTAATAAAGTAATATGACTAACAATATAAACAAAAAATACGTTGCAGTAGATTATACAAAAAGAGATTTTAATTCTCTAAGAGCGGAGTTAGTTAACTACGCTAAAAGGTATTATCCTGATACATTTAGAGATTTTACTGATTCATCTTTTGCATCTTTATTGATTGATACTGTTGCTTACACAGGTGATATGTTATCTTTTTATTTAGACTATCAATTTAATGAATCTTTAATTTCTACAGCAAATGAATACGAAAATGTTTTGAAAATCGCAAAACAACTTGGTTACAGAGAAAAAGGAACACAAAGTGCATATGGAAGGGTTGCTTTGTATGTTATAGTCCCGTCTTCGGGTATAACTGTAGGGCCAGATTATGACTATGCTCCTGTACTTTTACCAGAGACTGTTTTAGCTGGAACAAACGGGGAAAGTTATATGCTAACAGACCCAGTGGACTTTTCGGATTCTTCTGCTGAAGTTGTAGTCGCTAGGGTTAATGAGACCACGGGACTCCCTACTAGTTATGCTATTAAAACATACGGAAATGTTGTATCTGGATTATATAGAACACTTAATTTTGAGATTGGTTCTTTTGAAAAATTTAGAAAAATAATAATAAACGATGTAAACCTGACAGAAATAATCTCGGTTGAAGACACTCAAGGTAACAAATATTATGAAGTTGATTATCTATCTCAAGATGTAATTTATACTAGTGAGATAAATACAGATCCATCAACAAAACAACAAACACCATCGTTATTAATCCCAATTCCAGCCCCAAGAAGATTTGTTTTAGAGAGAACAAGAAATTCAGTTGAGCTTGTTTTTGGGCAAAGCTCCAAATCAAATTTGGCTTCCAATTTGGCTTTAGAGCCTTCAAATATAGCTTTTCAAAGATACGGAAGAAACTATAGCACAGATTCTATATTTGATCCTTTAAATCTAATTTCAAATGAACAGTTTGGGATAGGCCCAGAGAATACTACAATAACTATAAAATATCGTCGTAATACGAACAATTCAGTAAATTCTCCAGTTGGTACAGTTTCTATAGTATCTTCTCCAATTGTAGACTTTGTTGATATAAGTAAAGTAAATCCTGCTGTAGCTTCTAGCGTTATTTCTAGTTTAGAGTGTTACAATGAAGATCCAATAACAACGATACCATATCGGCCAAATGTTGAAGATATTAAGCAAATGGCAATGTCTTCGTTCGCTGCTCAAAGTCGTGCTGTAACTTCCCAAGATTACGAATCTGTCTGTTATAGAATGCCTGCTAAACATGGAAGTATACTAAGAGTAAGAGCGGTAAAAGATAACGATTCTCTAAAGAGAAATATAAATCTTTATGTTTTATCAGGAAATAATTTTTCAAAATTTATTATGTCAAACTCTAAAACAAAACAGAATCTTAAATCTTGGATAAACAATTACAAAATGCTAAATGATTCAATAGATATACTTGATGGAAAAATAGTTAATTTTGGAATAGATTTTGAAATAAATGTACAAGATTCTTTTAATAAGTACGATGTTTTAAGCAGTTGTGTTACAAAACTAAAACAACAATATGGAACAAAAATATTCTATATTGGCGAAAAAATAAATATATTAGAAATATACACTTTATTAAATAAAATTAAAGGTGTTTCTGATGTTTTAGATGTAGTAATTCAACCGAAAACTGGGACTGGATATTCTAGCGATGCTCTAACAATAAATAGATATAAGACGCCAGACGGCAGAAGTATTATACCACCGGAGAATGTTGCATTTGAAATAAAATTTCCGGACAATGATATCAGAGGTATCGCAAGATGATAAAAAGATATTACGCCGAAAAAGATAACACAATAACAAATGCATTTAAATCAGACCTTACCACTGTCGGTACTAGTTCAAATATGGGTCAAAGTGATATCTTAGAAGCTTTTAGTATATATGGACAAACTTCTTCTTCTTCAGGGTTTAGCTCTGAAAAATCTAGAATACTAATACAATTTCCAACTTCTCAAATTGTATCTGATAGAAATTCTGGCGCTTTACCATCTAGTGGATCTGTTGATTGGTATTTGAGGATCTTTAATGCGAAACACGGCCAGACTTTACCTAAAGATTTTAAACTTGTTATAGCACCTATTTCGCAAAGTTGGAACGAAGGACTTGGTTTGGATATGGAAAATTATTCAGACACTGATTATTCAAATTGGGTTTCAGCTAGCTCTACTGCCTCTTGGACAACTCCTGGCGGAGATTATTTAACTTCTCCAAGATATGAACAAAATTTTTCTATTGGGACAGAAGATTTAGAAGTAAATGTGTCTGGCTTAGTTGAAAGCTGGATTTCAGGGACTGTAAACAATTATGGGTTCGGTATCTTTTTGACTTCGTCACAAGAAAATGACACAACAAGGTCTTATTATACAAAAAGATTCTTTGCTAGAGGAACCGAATTCTTCTTTAAACAACCTTTGTTAGAAGCAAGATTTAATAGTGTTAAAAAAGATAATAGAGGCAATTTTTACTATAGCAGTTCGCTAGCATCGGCAAAAGAAAATATAAACACAATCTATCTTTATAATAGAGTACGAGGTGGTCTAAGAAATATTCCATCAGTCGGGACGGGAAATATTTATGTTTCTATTTTTTCTGGGTCTTCTGCTCCTGTTGGATCTCCCTTGGTATTGGTCGCAGATGGAACAAATGTATTATCCGGCTCGCCAACAGTTGTTACAGGTGGCTGGGTATCTACAGGAGTCTATTCAGCTAGCTTTGCATTAACCTCCGCTACAACGCCTTTAGAAACGATTTATGACGTATGGCATAATGGAAATCTAACTAATCAATATTTCACAGGTTCTATAGAACCAATAACTCTTAATGCTAATTCTGTTGGATTTTCTGATAAATATCTGTTAAAGATAACAAACCTAAAACCAGTATACTATACTGATGAAACTGAGTCCTTTAGGCTATATGCTCGTCCAAGAAACTGGTATCCTAATATATACACAGTTTCTCAACAAACTCCATCAACTACTTTGATATATAGTGCTTCTTATTCTGTCTTTAGAGAGATAGATAATTTGGTGGTATTACCTCACGGTACAGGATCCGCCACTCTTCACACACTAATGTCTTATGATGTGTCTGGAAACTATTTTAATTTTGATATGGGTATCTTGGAGCCAGGATATATCTATGCCTTTGAAATCTCTACTTATAATGAGGGTACAGGGTATTGGTATAAACATCCAGAAACTTTTAAATTTAGAGTAGAAAAAAGACAATCAGAATAATTAATAAGTGTGTAGAGGAAATTAATGTCAGCAAGAGAAAAATTTACAACCGGTAAAGTTGTTAAAAGCACTAACTTTGAGAGTGACTTTATAATAGCTGAGTCTGCTGAAAATGTTAGACAGCAGATTGAATTGAAAAACAG
>Ga0208147_1000159_pt1 | contig 25661 bp, 31 predicted proteins | sample DEB3_08_DNA_FD_184520 | JGI IMG/M metagenome (GOLD analysis project Ga0208147, IMG submission 184520) | Aqueous microbial communities from the Delaware River and Bay under freshwater to marine salinity gradient to study organic matter... | ecosystem: Environmental > Aquatic > Marine > Coastal ... | reverse complement strand
ACCGTCAGCTACGACGAATGGGCCGCTGCGGTTGATCGTGCGTTCCCGCCATCCCCCACCGATGGCGCGGCCTTCGACCCACCAAAGGTCAGGACCCAATAACCCCCATAGAGAGTAAGACCATGTCAGATTCAACCCGCTCCAGGATACTAGAGGTGATAGCGAGGGCAGAAGCCTCGTTCGAAGAAGTCTCCTACGCCAAGTATCGCGAGCTGTTCAAAGAGCAGGCCGCTCACATTCTCGCCGCCCTATCTGCAGAAGGGATGACGGTCGTGCCGGGATGGCAGCGCGCGGCTCTGGGTCCTTGGTCTGAGCACGGCACCTATCCGCACTACGTGCTGGTTTACAACGGAAAGCATGTAGGCGTCGGGTTCCGCATCTCGCCCAACTATGATGACGACCCGGAGTGGTGCGACGAGGGCGGTGAATTTATCGAGCCGCCGGTTCAACTCTGGATGCCGCTCCCCGAGCCGCCCGCCTCCCCTTACGGGAAAGCGTCGATGCAGGAAGCATCGGCCTAAAGGAGGGTGACAATGGCACTTTCTGAGATCGTGTGCGCTGAGTGTGGCGGCCGCCGCATGAAGCCTATTTCAAGGATCAATCGCGCCAAGGAGCGCGGCGTCCCAATGTGTTGCAGTTACACATGCGCAGTTCTTCATAGAAAGAAGTACGAGGCGCCGGCAGTCGTCACAAAAGAGCGCCGATACCCACCCAGGGGGCTGTCAATGCGCGAGCGACTTGAGGTCTCGACTATCCCCGAACCAAACAGCGGGTGCCTGCTTTGGTTGGGATCTATGTCGGGCGCGGGCTACGGGCGAATCCGCGTTAACGGCGTTACGATCAGCACGCACAGAGCCGCGTGGGAGGCTGTGAACTCGCCCATCCCAGCTGGCCTTGTCGTTTGCCACAAGTGCGACGTCCGGTCTTGCTGCAATCCGGCGCATCTGTTTCTGGGAACGCACAAGGACAACGCGGCCGACAAGGTGCGGAAAGGCCGCCACCTTAAAGCGTACAAGCCCGCAGCGCGTAGCGAACAAATCCCCCCAGGGAAGGAGGAGAGCAAATGAGCGACACCCACATGGCTGGCAGGCCCTACAGGATACCGCACGGGCGCAGCCGGGCTCACAGGCCGCAGAGCATCGAAGGGCTGCCCACGGCCGAGGAACTGGACTCCAGCCCCCACACGGGCGACGACGCCGACCGCTATTCGCTGTATACTCCGCAGCAGATCGAGAGCGAGACGAAGGACGTGAAGCTCTGCATCACGTTCGGTGAGGGGCCGACTGATCCAGCCGCTGTGATTAAGATCCGCGACCAGGCGGAGATGATTATCGCGGGCATGCGGGCGATTATTGATAAGACGCGCCAGCACGATATCGGATCAATTCGGCAGCGTATCGAGGCCCGCAACGAAGCCGCTTCGCTGGGCCGAGCCCTCACCCGTTTCAACGGGCGCACGCCTCACGGTGAGTGGAAGCCGAAGAGCCGCCGGCCTTGATTTCAAGTACACGCAACCCGTAGTGCACGCCATGCAATTGGCTAGAGTATATATTATACGGCATTTTTCCGATAGTGTTTCCGGCACCGCATTGATTCCGCGTCAAGTTTTGGCCTGTGCCCCTGACTCACAAGCGTTATTGTTCCCGCTCCGTACCAACCACATCTAGGGCTTGAATCATCGCGCGCGGTATCTGCATTCCCGCCGTGTACTCATCGTCTGAAATGGTCGCGGCTATCAGGACGTGGTGGTCGTCCTCTGCCACCAGAAAGCCCACAGTGACGCAGACTTGAGCCGCCATTGGCTCGACGTGTTTTGTCCAGCACGCCACGGCGAGCGCGTCGTTCCACGTCACGCGAACGATTTTCATGTTGCAAACTCGCCATTTAAAGCCAGCGCAGCGCGACGGTAGGCGGCGGCGGCATCCTCTGGGTTAGCGTATGTGCCCAAGCACTTGCGGACACCCCGCGCCATAATGACCGCCTGCCACCCTTTGCCATTTCGCTGCACGCCTTTGAACGGTGTGGCGCAGTCTTTCCGTTTTGTAGTATTCGCCAAGTTCTGCGAGCGTGTCGCCTCTCGCAGATTTTCCCACTCGTTGTTGGCGCGGTTGCGGTCGCGGTGATCCATGTCGTTCTTGGGCCATACCCCGGTCATATAGAGCCAAGCCAATCGGTGCCCGAGATAACGCTTGTAGTCGATGCCGATGTCGATATAGCCGTTTCGAGAGTTAACACGACCTGCGACAGAACCAGCGCCGCCAGTCCCCTTCCTCGCAACGCGCCAAGTGAATATTCCCGTCTCCTGGTTATAGTGAAGAATCTCGCGGAGACGTTCTGCCGTGAGTGGCTTGCGCGGGTCAGATTCCGGGTGCAATTTGATCTTAGCCATGCGGGCCTCCGATAAGGTCCAAAAGGTCAGGGGTGGCAGGGCGTTGACGCGCTCTGTCACTCCGTTTTCATAGCAGAAACCCTGTTGGTTCGCGAGTATTTCAGCGGTCATGCTACCTCCTGAAACATTGCGGCAGGGGCGATAAATCGCCCAGCCTCACCGTATTCGCGGTGAAAAATAATCGCCTTCATGTCGCGTGGCGTGCGGTAGCCCGCTTTTGCGGCGTAGGCATCAAGCGGGGCCAAGACGCGCACGCTCTCGACTTTGGCGCCGGTAAGGTCCTTAACTCGGTCGTGATGGACGTGGCCTGTAAGCCACAGTCGGTAGAGTGTGCGGCCCCACGCCTCCGGTTGGTCAGTGGCCATGATGGCAGGCAGGCTCTCAAGTTTAAGTCGGTCGGCGTGCGTCGCGCCGATCAAGTTTTTGCCCCACTCGAAATAGTGGAATTTTCCGGGCGTCTCGTCGATGGTCACGCGCGGTTCGTTCTCGTAGGCAGCGGCAAGCGCAATACGCAGCCAGATCGTGGACACCGGATCGTGGTTGCCGGCGGACACGATGACATGAACGGACTCGTGCTTGTTGAGCGCGGTATCTATCGCATGGCGCATGGCTCGGGCGGCGGAAGACGCGATCTTTGGAAAACGACCGTCTGCGTCAAGGAGATGCCCGGATGCCGGCGTCATCGCCGCATAGCCGTCCGTGTGCGTGAAATCGCCTAGGAACATAATCAGCGCGTGCTTGCTCGCCGGCACAGATGCAGCGAGATACGTCATCGCGCCTGCAAGGAGATTGCTGCTGATATCCAAGTCGTAATTTCCGCCGCCGGTTTCCGCGCCCCACGCAAGCATTCCCATGTGATGGTCGCCAACGGCGTAAATGGTCAGGAAGTCGTCAGTCACAAACGCCGGCACGGGAATCGGCTTGGCGCGGACAATGTCCTCGGACAGCCCTTCCGCAAAGGCCCTCCACAGGGCCTCGCGCGTGGCATCGTCGGCCTTCTCTGACACCCACTGTTGCGTTACGGCCCCGGTCTGGTCGAAGAGCCGCGAGATTTTGGTAATCCGTTTCGGATCTGGAAACTGGGGAGTATCAGCCTCGGCGCGACCGGCTAGGCGGGTCTTGTCCCACCTCGCCCGCTCGTTGCCCGCCGCGTCGTATAGGACTGACTGGCCCTTCATGACCATTGCGGGGCCGTCTGCCCGGAAGCCCCGGCGCTGCGCCTCCTGTAGTCTATGCTGGAAAGTCGCCCGCGCCATATTGAGCGCATCAGCCGCCGCCCGCTGGCTGCCAAACCGGGCCATTGCGTCGGCCGCCTGTTGGCACGCTTCGTCGGTAAGCGTCGCCTGTGCCATCAGGGCTTGCCGCCCTGCACGAACTCAACAAGGCTTGCGTGCCGGGTCCTGCAGGTCACGTAGGCTTGAGCCACCCGGATGCGCTCGGCGGCTATCTCGTTGTCGCTGGCGTTGTCGGGCGCCAAGGTGGGATCAGCGCACGGGAGGAGTAGCGAGGCGTCCGGGGTCCGTTCCACCAGCCGGGGCGATGATTGCCCGCACGCCGTCACTAGCAGCACGCATGCTAGGGCTGGCAGCGCATTCACGAGTGACAGGCGCACTGTAGATCCTCTCGGTTACGGTAACGACCTTGGTTTCGAGTTTGGCGAGCGCGTCGGCCTGCTTGGCGACGATGACGGCAGATAGGCGCGCGTCGGCTTCCTTTTGGGCAATGACCGCGTTAGCGGCGGCGAGCTTCACTTCCAGCTTGCCGTTTTCAGCCCATGCCATTTTCAATAAGATGCCGGAGGCCACCAGAAGAACGGCCAGCACGCCCGCGCCTATGGCGAGGTACTTGGTCACGGGACGCGGGCCGAGAACCGGGTGCCCCTAAACTGCTCGCGCTCGCCATTGCGCCGCGACGTGATTTCCTGCGGAATGTGCCAGCGGTCGAACTGCAACGCCGCGCCTTCGTAGTCGCCCGCGTTCAGCTTCTTCAGGAGCGTTGAGGTCTTGAAGGCCCCCTCGCCCACATTGAACGCGAACGAGACGAGCGCGTCGTACTGGTGCTGTTCAAGGCCCACCTTCACGCAATCATTCACGGCCATTTCAAAGCGGTTTAGGTTGTACCGTAGGTCTGCGTCGGCCTCTTCCTGTGTGATGGCCGGGCCATGCGGAATGACGCCGACAGTATTTCCGACGCCGTCCGTCCAGACGCCGACCGAGTCGCGATAAGGTTCCAGCACGCAGCCCTCGCGCTCGACAAGCAGCTTCAAGCCTTGGTCGCTGATCTTCATGGAGTGCCCTTCTCTTGCTCGCGCATCCGACGCAGCAACACGTCAAGCCCGTCCTGCACGAGGTTGCGCAGCTCGCCCATTGACACGGTGAAAGAAAGGTCGCGCTCGCCGTCCCAGACCTTTAGCCGGACCGGCTGCCCATGCTCTGAAATGATGCGCGGGTGCGGGCTCATTGCGAGGCGCTCTTGATGAGGTAGCGCAGCCGCCAAAACACGTAGACGGCCACAGCCGACCAGAATAGGAACTCGATCACTTCCGCCCCCAGGGGAACAGCTCTTTGATAAGCGTGATCCAACCGCGCGGATCTTCCTTCGCCCCCCGCAGCACGGCGGCGGCAAGCCCCACGATGTCGTAGGCCAGCGTTGGGACGATCGCGGCGACGGCAAGGCCGGTCCAGTCGGACCAGTTCCATTCCGATATCACCATCCGGCCACAAACCGGCCCCAGAACGATGCAAAACAAGCCCGCGATTCCGCGCTGCCGTCGTGTCAGCACGTCCCGGCGGATGGCGTCACCGAATATCGCTCCGACAAGCGAGAACGGGACGAACACCAAGAGGGCGTCCGCAATAAACCAAAGGTCGCGGCGCTCGCTCATGGACACATGCCCCTCTTGCTGCTTACGCTCGTCTCAGCCATAGCCGGCCTCCTTCTTAGGTCGGTGGTGGTTAGGGCCTCCACTGGATGGCAGTCTGGTGGGGGCCTGCTGCTTAAACTCAGATCACGGCCACGCACCTGTGGCTGTAGCCAGCGCCTCGAAGTTGGCGGCGCGGGCGATGTCTTGGGCGGGTGAAATCGGGCGCGACAGACATACCATGAACACGGTTGCGTCCGTGGCCTCGATCAGCGATCCGCCGTTGTTGTGCGCAAGAATCCACAGCGAGTTGTTTGGTGCCGTCGCAGACAGCGAGCCAACGACAACCGGGGTCAGGGCCGTGGCGTCAATACTGGCTAACAGATCGGCGGTGTTGTCGCGCTGGACAGACCTGTAACCCTTGGTGTCCGTCGTCGCCGTCGCGAAGGTGCCAAGCTGGCTGAGCATCTGGGCATAAACCCTGTTGCCTGCCGTTCTCGGCTGGAGCCTGATGGCGGACCCGCCGCTCACGCCTGCGACGGTCTTGGCCCCGCCCGAGACGCTATCGATGATGAAGGCCGACAGGTGGCCCTGCCCCGTGGCAGACATGACGGTTGACGGGTTTAAACCCGTGTCGATCGCGCCCGTCCCGCCCTGCCAGCCTACGCGGGGAACATGCGTCACGCCCGCCGAGGCCGCGCCGTTCACGCGGTACTTGAGCGAGATCAGAGACGCGCCGGGATCTAGTGGAACGCCGAGCGGCCAGTAATCGTAGGCCAGGTCGTAGGCCGCGCCCTCCGACTCGATGAAGTCGTTGAGCCACCCAAGCTCCGTGTCGTTCGTGGTGTATCCCGCCGTCACGACGGCATGCGCCCACAGGTACACGTCACGGTGATACGGGAGCGCCGGGGTAAAGATCGAATCCGTGCCCGCGTCGATAACCTTGATATCGGCCTCAACGCCCTGCCAGTCGTTGACCTGCGTGCGGTTCGTTCCCGAATAAATATGCGTGCCAACAGTGAGGCCCGTGCCTCCAACGCTGCCAATGCAATGGTCATCGCCTAGCAGCACCAGAGCCGCCGTGCCCGTGTCGGTCGCGGAGATCACGTTGACCTTGTTGCGGCTTCCCCGGAACACCACCCCCGCCACGCAGTTCTTAAGCTGCGCGGTCCCGACGCTGTTGTCCGTCGATGTCGAGCCGAAGAAGACGCCCTCCTGCATGTATTCGCCCTGGAAGGCCGGCACGATGCATTGCCAAGCCTCCATGGAAAGCCCGAGCGCATTTGTCCGATATGGGCTGGTGTTCTTGGAGAAAATGGAAACAAGCGTAGACAGCCCGGCGCCGAGGCCCTGCGGGTTTGTCGGATAGGTCGTGCCACCGCGAAACCGGGGCCCCGACTGCATATGCATCGCGCCCTCGTACCAGATTTCTCCCCCGGACCAGCCTTCTCCGCGCAGGTCGAAGCAGGCGTCGCCCTGCGCGCAGAGAGCTGGCCATTCAAGCAGCCCGGTTCCGCCTGCGGTGCCCGAGCTGCTGGCCGTCTGGTTTGTCTCTACCTGATAGCCGGTGCCGGTCTGTCCGACGATCTGGAATGAGCCGCCCATGTTGATGCCGCGATAGGTCCCGGCGTTGGGATAGGTAATCGTCCCGTGGACGCTCCAATAGGGTTGCGCGGCCGGGTTTGCCGCAATCTCCGCGCTCCAGGCCACATTTACGATGGAGCTCCCGCTCGTCATCGTGAACGGGTTGGCGTTGAAATTATAAACCGGGCCGTCAACACCGATCCACAGGAGGCTGCAGTTACGCCCGCGAATATTGAGCTTGTTACCCGCATTGATATTCATGCGGTTCTTGATGTCGAGGCAATCGCTGCTGCTGCCGTCGACGGTCAGATCCAGCTCGCAATCGGAGAACCAGCCGCTATCTTGCAGGGCAACGCCGTAGCCGTCCGAGCATCGGACATAGACCCGCAGCACCTTCAGATTGTGGGTGTTCGCACCGTCCAGACCCGCGCGCACGGCATGCGCCGACGCAGCCAGGCTCTTGCGCTGGCGGAGGGGCCAGATCGTGCAGTCCGTTATGCCTGCGTTCTTGCTGGCGTACTCCCGGATGACCGGGCCGTCGTTGCCGTCGATCTCGACAATGTTCGTGATGTCCTCGCCCGCGCCAATAACGATGACGTTGTCCTTCAGGAACATCGCCACTTCAGCGCCGATGAAGCCTGCGGGGAGGTTGATGATGCCCCCGCCCGCCTCGGACACGCGGGTAATCAGGGAATTGATAAGCGACATGCGCCCGGTTTGATTGTCTCCGGTATGCACCGCCGCCGCGGTGACGTTGTCGCCGGTCCGCCACAGAAGCCCCTGCCAAAAGGCAGAGTTGGCAACCGCCGTCGTGCCCACCAGAGACACCCAATACTCGTCGATCACCTCAACAGTCTTGGCCGCCGGGGGGTTGTTAGTTGGCAGGTTGGTCACATTGCCGGGGTGCGCGCGCTTGGTGGTGCCGTTATAGCCGTCGATGACCGTCTCGACCTTTTGGCCGGTCGTCAGCCCGTGCTTGCCTGCGGTCTTGACCTTCACGCGCCCGCTGCCGTCCGTGCCGACCTCGATGATGCGCCAATAGGGCGCCAGCAGATAGTCGGTCGTCCACGTGTCGCCATTGACAGACGTGCCGATCGCGCGGCCCGGCGGGGTTGACGTGTAGCGAACCTGCGTGCGGATCATCAGACCTGCGCCCCAACTGCGGTCGCAAAAGCCTGGACGTTGGTATAGCGGGCAAGCCGCTGGGCGCTGGTCAGAGACGCGCCCCAGGCCACGTAGCCGACAGAGGCCGCGCGGGCCTGAAAGAGCGAGCCCGAGAGGTTGACGCCGCCCACGTAAAAGCTATTCGACGGCAACGACGCGCCGAGCGCGGTAAGCGGAGATGTCTGCGTGAGATTGACGCCGTTCTTCGCGCCGTAGACATCGGCCGTAGTGGCGCCGTTGCGGCCAAACTGCGTAAGGCCCGCGCTGGTCAGGGGGCTCAGGGTGTAGACGCCGCCGACACCGTTGGCCGCGACCAGCACGGTGCTTGCATCTCGCGGGAACACGACAATCGCCCGGTTCGAGCCGGAGTTCGCGCCAAGCGATGAAGCCGTTGAGCTGACGTTCGTGCGCTCGTAGACCTCGGCATGCGTCGAGTTGAGCGTCATCGTTACGGCATGCGTGCTGGGCACAAAGCCGGTGTTGATGAATTGCGTTGTGCCGTTGAAGGCGTAGCCGCGATCGGCCGTGAACGTTGGCGAGGCCGTAACCGTCGCCAACCGGAGCTGCTTGAGCGAGGTCAGGGCCGTGGCGGCATCCGGCGCCCACAAGGGCAGATAGTCGTCAGTCAGGTCCCAGAGGCCAGCAGCCTTCTCTGCCGAGATGAACTGACTGGCAGCCGCCGCATAGGCGGGCGTCGGGGCTCCGCCGTTCGCGACCGCCGCAGCCAAATACGCCGCAAGGCTGGGGTCACGCGCGCCGCCCTGCGTCGCAGCGGCCATCAGGACAGCGGCGAACTGCATCAGGTGGTGGCCTTGCCGAACGCCAGAGCCGCCATGCTGGCGCCCGTCGTGATGTTCCACGAACCATTGCGGCTTCGCGAGCCGACCGGAACGGTGATGGGGCGAAGGTCCGACAGCGTACCGGCGGTGTAGGTGTAGATAACCGTCGTTCCGTCGAGGATGGTCGTCGTTCCAGCGCCTACGGCTGCGGGCTGCAGCACCACATGCGAGAGGTATGCGCCCACGCCAGCAAAGGCCGGTGCCCCCGTCTGGCTGGCCGCAATCGCGGTGTAGCTCAGCCGCTCGCTATCGAACTCATTGGCCATTGTTTTCTCCTATGTTCCGTATCCGGCCGTGACCTGGATGTGGCCCGATGCGGTTTCAGAAATCGCGGCGATCCAGACGGCATCGGGAGCGACGACAGGCGGGGTGAAAAGAACCTGAGTTCCCGGCATGATTTCTTGGTAGTCGAGCGTCGCCTCCACGCTGTCCTGCCCCATCAGGATCGACACCGGAAAGCTGTTGCTGTTGGTCACGAGAATGCGCAGGCGATCGGGCGAGGAAACCGCTTGCGTGCCGGGGATCTGCACACGCGCGCTGGTCGTCGACACGGACAGGCGCTTGCCAATGCCACCTTCGAAAGGCTGAAAGGCCGTTACATTGATGAATGATGCTTCGCTCATCGACGGCCCCAGGTGAACCCTTGGGTTGAAACCTGATAGCGGTCGACCGTGGCGAGGGATGCACGAGCGGCAATGAGGCCGGCGGCGCTGGTGCGGATATGCAGTTGGGTCGCGGAGGCGGCTGTGCCGGCTTGCTGGTTCAGGTTGCCGAGCGGCGCATCGAAGTTGGCCACCGCGGCATCCGTCTGGTCCGGGCAATAGACATGCGCGACGAAATTCGAGGTCGCGTCGTAAACAACCACGTTCAGCAAGGCGATAACCGAGAAGTCCAATGGCACCTTGATCGCATCGGTGCGGCGCGTGGTGGTGAGCGTGCTGGTCAAATCCACGTCGAGCCCAGGAACGTTCCACCGGAAGTCCAGCCCGCCGCCCTCGAGTTCGTAGGTCTTGAAGGCAACAATTGCCGAACTGGCCCGCTTGAACCAGCCAATGAGACGCCGATAGTTGTAGTCGGTCGGCATCGTCGGCGACGTGGGAGACAGCGAAAACAGAATGTCCGTGACGTTCGTGTCGGACCGGTTGATGAGCCAGATGTAGTAATCGGCATCGCCCGCTGCGCCGGTATCAAGCGCGCCCTGATTGGAGCCCACCGCCCATGCGGCATCCGACTTCTTGGTCAGCGCCGATTCCAGAACCATCATGCGCGCGTTCGTGCTGTCCATCGCCGCGCCGACTGCAATGTCCAGATCGTTCGTCGCGTCGGTGGCGTTGTTGGCGTAGGTCAGGCCCTGGATTGACCCGCGCGGGATCGGCGGCGCGGACCACAGGGGGTCCGTGCCATTGCTGGTCAACACCGTTCCACTGGCGCCGATTCCAAGGCGCTTGTAGCCCGAGGCATCCCGAGTCAGCAGGTCGCCGCGCGTGGTGAGCGTGTCGGCTGCGCCCAGTCCGCTATACGGGTCCACCGTCCACAAAACGTTGTCGCTGGCGTCCTTCAGAATGATCGAATAGTCGCCCGTCTCCAAGTAGATGGCAGCGAACAGGCCATTGGCGTCGGCTACGACCGGATGCGACTGCACGTGGGACGGGTCCAGATCCGGGTTGGAAAAGGTATCCTTGGGCGTCGTGGTGCCCGTCTCAAAGAAGTACAGCTTTGCGCCGGGATACGACGTGCCGTTGCCCGACATGGGGCTATAGCGCGGGGGTGCGAATATCGCGCTCATTGGACCCTCAGCATGTTGGGTTGGGTGGTGGCGCGGCCTGTCTGGAAAGACGCCTGCGCGGCGGCACGGATGGCGGCGGCGTCAATCCCGAGCGCATCGGCAACGTCGTCGATCTTCCCTGCCGCTTTGCCGCCGAAATAGACCGTCTCGCCGACGATGCGGGGCGAGAAGGCAAGCAGGCTCGCCGCCGTGCCAAGAGGATTGGTAAGTGCGCCAGAGGCCACGGCCATGGCTCCGCCCCGCCCGACGAGGCCGCGCGGCGGCAGGGCGTTTAGCGACTGCCCGGAAATGGCGTAGGGAAGCCCCGGCTCATAGACGGAAAGCTCGTTGAGCAGTTCGCCGCGGTTCCGCCAGCTTGTATTGGCGTTGTCGCGCGTCGCGGCCTGGAGTTTGCGCGCCGCTGTTTCGCCGGTTGCCTTCTCCCCGAGGGAAAAGGTCTTGGTGACTTCCTTGATCTTTTCGGAGGACCGGGAATAGTCCTCCATCATCTTGGCGTAGGCCGGAGCCTGCGCCTCGATCTCGGCCTTTACCGCATTGTAAACACGGTCAGCCGCCACCCGAGCGGGTGTCCCGTACTCGGCCGAATCGCGAACAGAACCAATACTGCGCTTAAGAGCATCCAGGCCCTCGGGGGTGTGATAGACTGCGGGGTCCAGCGCCTTCCATTCGCCCACAATAGACGAAATCTCGTCCATCGTCTTGCCCGCCGGACGGTTGATGTTCACACCCTCAAACGAACCCACCTCCGACGCCTTGCCGATCGCCGCGTCAATGTCGTCAAAGGGAATAACCGTTTTGTCCTTGGACAGGTCGGCCTTGCCCGCCTTGTAGGCCGCCGAGCGTTCCTGTCGGATCTTCTCTAAGCCGGATTTGGCCATGTCGACAATCTGGTCTACTGGCACGTCGCCGCGCATGTTGGCGGTGAAGGTGTCGGCCGCCTTGCCGCCTTCCTTGCCCGCCCTGCCAGCAGCGCGGATCGACTCGGTCCCCGCGCCCGTGGTGACGCCGAGCGCATTGGAGGCCGCCGTCTCGACGCCCTTGCCCGTGAGCTTCAGGGCGTTTCCGGTCTGGGTGATCGGATCAATGGCCGCCCCTACCCTGCCGAGCGTCTGCGCGCCGCGCACGGGGAGCATGCTGCCACCGGTCAGGACCGTAGCCGCATCGGCCGCCGCGCCCACAGGATCGGTTGCCAGCGTGTTCTTCAGGCCCTCAATCGAGCCGTAGCGGTCGGAGAAGAACTGCCCTACGGCGTCGGCTGGGGCCTCGCGCTGGGCACGGGCCTGCAACTGCTCTGGCGTCGGTTCGGGATCGCCCGCGCGGAGAAGGTTGCCGGGGCGGCTGATCTTGGAGCCCACGGCGTCGCCCAGGGCAATCAACGCCTTGCCGGTGTCGATCGGATGAAGGATCGGCTGCACGAGCGCGCTGGCGAAGTTGCCTGCGCTGGCCGGGAGGTTGCGGATGGCCTCAACCGGGACTTGCGCCCAAGTGCGGCCCTCGGTCGGAACCGGAGCCGGTGGCGGGGCAATGAGGCGACTGTCTGTGGTGGCGCGCGCGTTCGGCAGGACTGCGCCGGGCGCCTCCATGGCAATCCGCTCGGCGTCGTCGGTCGATACCTGCGGCGGCATGACCGGAGGGCGCTGGGAGACGGCCATAGCCGCCCCTACGGGCTTTACAGGAGCTTTTGCCTCCGGTGCGGCTGCAGCCGGTGACGCAATGGCAGAACGCCACACGTCGGGCGACGCAAATCCCTCCGTCTGCAGATACGCGTCAAGGTCTGTTTCTGGCGCCCCCGCGTCGATCATCTTGGTAAGGTTGCGCTTGATGCGGTCCGTGTCGGCCATCACTCAAGCCCGTATTTCTTTTTGAGATCAAACTGAGAGCGGCCCCGTTCGGCAGGGCTCGGCGTCTGTGGCGCGGGCTGCTGTTGCGGAACTGGTGCGGGCGCGGGCGTGGTGGCCGGCGGAGCGCCCTGCGGCACGCCACCCATGGCGCTCGGCAGGTCGGCAACGGGGATTCCCGTCGCAGCCTCGATAGCCTGCGGGTTGTATCCCCCGGCGACCATGGAGTTGACGATGCGGGAAAGCGCCTTGGTGGCAACGTCCCGCTGGCGGGTAAGGTTTTTGTTGATCTCGTCCGGCTTCATGCCGGGGTTAATCATGGCCTCGTTGAAGGCTGCCGCCTCGCCCGGCGTCAGCGCCGCGCCAAACAGCTTGTTGCGCTCAAGGTTGGCGAACTGCTTATAACGCTGCCACCACTGCGCCTGCCCCTTGGGATCGGCACCGCCCAACCCATCGGGGAGGTTGCGCTTCATCCAATTATCGGCGTCGCCTTTGCCTTCAAGAATGAAGCCGCCAAACGACGGGTCAAACGATTTGACGAGTTCCGTCAGTTCCAACACGCCGCCGCTGGCCTTGGTGAGTTCGTCGCGCGCCGAGTTGTCGAGCGGCTTGCCCGCGCCGGGGATTTTCGTGATCGTGGGGCCGCCAGGAACTTGCGGCGTGCCGCCGGGCGCGGGACCGCTTGGAGCAGGTTGCCCACCACCGCCGCCATAAGTGGCAGGCGGATACATGGACAAATCCATCGGCTGAATAACGTCAAAGCCACCCCTGCCGTCCGGAACCATCTGCGGCTTGGACAGGATGGCGCGGGCCGCCGCGTAGTCCTGACTTCCAGGGTCGGCTGTACGCAAAACCTGCAATGCGCGCCCCGTCAAGGAGTCGCCATACAAGCCCTTGTCGGCTCCCGGCTCCTTGGGCTTGGGCACGTCGATAAAGTCGCGCTGGCCGTTAGGAAGCTGAATGCCGAGCCGACCATTCTTGTCGTAGGCTGGAAATCCGTTGACGGTAAGCGGGGACGCGCCCGGAATCCGCGAATGGACAAACTGCCGGATAGTAAGAATTTCGCGAGCATTCTGCTGTGCCGGCGGGAGGGCATTGCCTGAGCCGTCGCCGGCCGGCATGTCGGAGCCTTGGGCAATGCCCGGAGGCTGCGCGCCTCCCGTGGCTCCGGGTCCATAGGCTTGTGCAAACCTGTCACCGTAGGCTTGGACGGTTGTTCCCAGCACATCTTTTGCGCCGGGATTGTTCATGCCGCCTTCGCCCGCAAACCACGCGCGAGCGCCAGCTTCCGGGCTGCCGTACTTCTGAATGTACTGGCCCATCTTGGCTTTATAGACGGCGTCTTGTGCCTGCGGGCTTGCAAGGAACTGCTGCGGCGTCATCGCCTGCCCAAGCACTTCCTGCGTCCACGGGCCGATGTTGAAGTCCATCACCTGATGCGCGCCGTACGCGCGATTTCCCTTGTCGTTGACCACAGGACCGACGGCGTCATACCGGCCACCGGATTCAAGTTTCTTGGACGCGGCGCTTGCCCTGTCGATGACGCTGCCATCTGGACCAGCCGAAGGCGGAGCCACGCCGCCACCATCAAGCGGGGGCATGGGAACAGGTTGCTCCGCGTTGCGCTTGCCGAACTCAGCAACGGTCATTGCTTTGTCTACGTTGAACTTGACCCAGCCGGGATCGTACTGCGTGGGCCACGTCGAGACGTTGCGCCCTTGGGCGGCGGCCTCGGCACGAACTCGGGCATACAGCCCCGCCTGTTGATCTGCGGGCGCGCTGAGAATGGCCATGCCGTTGCTGGTGATGTAGTCGGCTGTTTCCTTGGCCTTGGCGCGCTGGCTGGCGTCGAGGCGCTCCAGAAGTGGAGCCAACTTCATGGCCGTGTCAGGATGGCGCGCGCCGATCTGGCCGAGCGCTTCCTTGTCGCCCTGCAGTGCCCTGGGGATCAGCGGAGCGATCTCATCCCGCGCCGCGCGATCCTTCATCAGGTATTGGTTCTGTGCGCTGGCGGCTCCCGCCTGCGAGCCCGCCGACAAAGCCCCGCCGATGTCGGGGAACAGCATGCCCGCCATCAGAAGCCCCTTGCCAACGGCAGAAACCCGGAGGATGCTGCCGGGTTATGAAATACCTTGCGCTTATTGCTTTGGTCTTGGCTGGCTGCTCTGATGAGCCGCGCCAGTACGGCGCCCCGGTTCCGCTGGTGTGGAGCACTCCGACATTCACCGCTCCTACTTTCGGCACTGAATTGCCCCAAAGACGGGCGGTGTTGTGCCAGCGTGTAAGCTGGGACAGTGTTTCCTGTTACTAGATCTGCCATCAGGACCACTTGGGAAGCCCAAGCTTCCCGCCCTGCCCGCCGTAGGACAGCCCACTAACGATATTGTTGACGCCCGAGCTAATGCCGCTTGCCAGCGCGTTGGCACCAGCGGCGTAACCAGATCCGCGCGCCGCGCCTCCCCGGTAAATGTTGTCGGCCGCGCCGGACGTAAGCTGACCTGATGTGCTGTTGACGGATGAGACAGCCTGATTGCCCAAGCCGGACAGGCTCAGCAGGTTGCCCATATAGTTGCCGTACTCTTCGCTGGCGATGCCCTGCCCAAAGGCCGTGATGGCCTTCTGCTGCGCGCCGGAGCGAAGCATTCCCCGCGAGGCCGCCGAGCGGTCCAGGGCCTTTGAGCCCTCATCCATGCGGAACTGATAGCCGGGCGTCGTTTGGAAGTCGGCAAAGGCCGCGTCCTGCTTTTCCTTCGCGCCGTTCGGATTCCACCCATAGGTGTTATAGTTGCCGCCGTTGGTCTCGATGCTGCCGAGGCCCAACAGGTTCGTGATCTTGGCGACTGCGGCGGTGCCCGAAGCCGTCCAGGGAGAGGCCGCCGCACGGGCGCGGGTCGCCTCCTCCTGCTGCATCTGCGCGGCACGGTTCGCGGCGTTGGCGGCCATGTTGCCGCCAGCCTGCGCGCCTTGCTGGGCAATCATGCCGGAGAGAGCAGAGAAAATCGCCATCAGAGCGCCTTGCAGAACGTATGCTCGGCAACTGAGTAGCCCGCTCGTTTGTAGACCTGAGCAAGCGCCTCATGACGAAGCCCATGCTCCGCCACCATGCCGAAGAATTTTACGTTGCGCGCCTTAGCGGCGGATTCGAGCTGCCTGAGAAGCTCGGTGCCTGCACCTTTGCGGTGAAGTGGCTCACAATACCAGAAAAGCTCTTGTCCTATCAATACTTTCTCGTTCCAGTACGCGGGAGAGTAGAGCGCCCCGGCCATGCCGACCGGCTTCCTGTCTTTCTCGAACACGAGCAGGATTCCCCGGTCCGCCAATTGGCCCAGCGTTTGGGCGAAGCTTTGAGGGCAGAACTCTGCCTTGTCCGCCCATCCGGCCTCGGCAAAGAAGGCGCGGCCCATGTCGATCAGGGCGGGCGCGTCGTCTGGCACGGCGTCTCGGATCATTAAAAAACCTTCCAATCTGAGCCATCGCCAATGGCCTGCACGATGTTGGTTCCCCCGCCGGCAAGCGTGGTGCCGATGGTCGTGACGCTTGAGTCCGTGCAAATGACCGTGTCGCCCAGCGTCGGCGTCATCGTGTCGAGAACCGCGAACGTGTACGTCGTGCGCTTCACGACGCCCGTTCCGAGCGCCTGCAGGTACGCGATCAGCCACGGGCTTGCGGTGCCGTTCTGGTTGACGATGCGCGCGGTGGAGTTGAGCGGCGCGGTCATCGCGAGAGCGCCTTGATGTTGGTCCGCATCCCGTAAAAACTTCTTTTCACGGGGTCGCTTATGGAAATCTCGACCGTGCGCTGGCGGAACACGCCCAGCCGGTCCCACATGGCGCGGATGATGCGGATGCCCTGCCGCCCGAGGCTCGCCCGGCGCTCGTGGCTCCAGGTGTACCCGCCGTCGTCGCTGTACCGCATCATGACCTGCGGGTCGGTGCCCTGCCCGGTCGGCGTGCCGACGCCGATTTCGCACTCAAGCTCGAAGTCGACCATCATCGCGCGCAAGGTGTCGGCGTAGAACGGCAGGCCAACGATCACGGAGCGGATGGGCTCACCAAGATCCGTGAAGGTGTCGAGGTCCAGCTCTGCAACCTTGCCGCTCTGCAGGCCCACAAGGGTTTTACCGAAGGCGTGGAATATGCACTGCACGTTCCAGGCGGCAGGCTCGATGGACGTTCCCGATTGCCTCTCGTGCCAGATGGGAGCGCCCGCAGCCGCCGACGCAGCAGGGTCGAAAACGAAGGTCCGCCCAAGGCTCGGCAGGGTCAGGACGTAGAAGTGATGCCCGGCCTGATAATAGGTCATGCCGTAGGCGTCGCTCACGGTCCCGACGCGAAGCACTTCCTCGATCGCGTGGGTGGAGATGCGCGCAGGCTGGTAGCCTTCGGCGCGGTAGATGATGCGGTCATCGCCCAACCAGAAGACGGAGTTATCCATCTTCGCCGGACTGCGACGCGCCGCGCACCCGCGCTCTAGCAAAGCCCCCGGCACGCGCTCGAAGGGGAACGGCGAGGCTCCGGTATTGGCCCACACTTCGACCGTATCGGTGCCGAACAGCCATACCTCACGGTGGTCGACCAGCACGCGCAACAGTCCGTCCGGGCTCGATTCCGCGCTGGCTACATCGAGGGCATCCCACGCTGCGAAGTCCAATAGCCCGGAGACGTAAAACTCTCCGCTGTTGTTGTTCCGTGTGCCGACCGCGTAGCCGTCAATGTAGGCAATGCTGGACAGGCCCTCAGAGGGGTAGCCTGCCGACGAAACGCGGACGACAGAGGTTCCGGTGATTACGAACATCCACGGGACGACGAGCAGACCAATCTGCGATCCATGACTGATAAGCGTTGCCTCACCCGTGGGCGGGATCAGGTCGCCGCTGCAGGCCGTGGCGGTTCCGTCCGATTCGACGCGCCAGAGAATTGAGCCGGACAGGATGTAGGCGTATTCCTGCGACTCCAGGCCGGCGCGGATCGTGTCGCCGCCGATCGTGTGCCATTCCTTCTGGCCGGGCGTGCCGTACAGCACAACCTTTGTGCGCGAGCCCTCGGCAGTAGAGGCCGCATACAGGTTCACCACGCGCGCGGCGTTGACCGGCCGGGACCGCTGTTGGGCAAAGCCTAGGGCGAGCGGGCCGCGCATCAGCCCTGCGAGAAGTTGAAGCGCCCGAACCGGCGATTACGCAGCGCCAGTTCCGGGGCCGACGTGATGGGCACGTAGTAGAACGCTTGCAGGGCCATCTTCGCCTTGTGAATGGCATCCAAGTCTTCTTGGCTCATGGGCACGCCATAGGCCCCGGCAAGCTCGCGCTGCAGCATCAGGCCGACATTGCGAAGCTGCCCGTCCGGCACGTTCACGACGGTATCCAGCGAGGCGAGGTCCGTGTGAGCGTAGCGGATGCCCTCGCTTTCAAAGCCCGCCAGCAAGTCATTCAGCTTGCGCAGCCCGTAATTGCCCTGCGCGTCGCTCATAGCCTCCTGGTCGGCCACAAGGCCCAGATCCTGGAAGGCATGCAGCGCCACGGTGCGCGCGGTCTTGCTGCTCATTGGCCGCTCCTAATGCCGGGTCGGACGTGAAGGCGTCCCGTAACCACTACAAGCCCGGTGGATGTGACCGCTTGGTGCAGGAAGTCGCCCTCAAGCTGGTAGGTGTCGTCGTAGATCAGGGAGACTGTGAACGAGCCCGCCGAGGCACTGACGATCGTGGCGGGTTTGGTGAGCGTCGGCGTCTCGCGGCGCGGGTCCCACGGCGGCTGGCCGACACGCCATTGCACGGTGAGGCCGGACAGGCTCTGCACCGCGTTCTCCGGGTCGCGCGCGTACATGGTGAACGTGCGCGTTTCACCGGAGGTCATGTCGAGGTTCTGGACGTTAGCCATCGGCGCGCAACTTCGGAGGGCGACCGGGGCCGCGCTTCTGCACAAGGTCGGCAATCACTTCGGCGCCGATCTCCTTGGCCGCTGCCAAGAAGTTGGGCGAGTCCTGCCAGCCTTCCGGCACATCCTCGGGGCGATGGAATACCTTGCTCTCGCCGTTGGGGCCGTACCTGAAGCTCGGCCAGTCCTGATGGACATAAGCAGCGGGCGCGCCAGGCTGCTTGATGGCCTCGCGGCGGCGCACGGCGTCCATGGCGTTGAATACGGCGGCGACGATAGCCTGTGGGCTCTGGCGGGTGCGCTGGATGCGCTCAAAGGCATTCACGCCCGCCTCGGTCATTGCCGTGGTTACAGATCCGCTCATGCGGCCTCCTTGAAGTCCGCGCCGCCCGGCTGACGCAGCATGAATCGGTGGAAGTTCCCCGGATACGCCTTGCCCGCGGCGTGGTGGTCCAGGTCAAGGTCAGGAACGAGAACGATCTCGCCGCCGCAGTCCCTCCAACGCCGGGAGAAGGCATAGTCCTCGCCGTACCAGACGCCGCCGTGCGCGCCGTGATTGAACAGGTCGACGCTGGGGTTGTAGCGGTGGCCGTAGATCAGCTCGGGATAGGCGGACATGAAGCGATCGACCGCCTCCTTAGTCACCTTCAGGAAGCCCGCGGGCACCTTGTTAGCGCGCATCAGGCCGGTGGAACTCAGGATCGGATAGCCCTCGGCATCGGTAACGATGCAGGACATGTACTCTTCCTCATCCTTCTTGAAGCGGTACGTCCCGGCGACCACGTCGCCCTTGGTCGCGATGAGCTTCACGAGGTCTTCGGGCCGCCACGAGATGTCGTGGTCGATGAAGACGACGGCGTCGGCCTTCGTATCCAGGGCCTTGCGCAGCATGGTTGCGCGCGCGTGGCTGATATAAGGGCAGCCGACTTCGAACACCGTGGAGTGATCGAAGCCGGCCGCAGTCAGGGCGCCCGCCGACCGCCCAAGTGCATCCACATAAGCCGGATGCGGCTCGGTAACGGTCGGCGTGGCGATGACGACGCGCATCTGGCTAGGCAGAGCCCTTCCAGAGGCCAACGGCGGTCAGCGTGTCCATGATCGCGATCACGGCGGCCTTCAGGTCGGTATTGACCGCCGTGCTGGAGGCCGTGCCGACGAGCGAGGTTGCCTGCGCGGCGCCGGAGCGCTGCGCAATCGGGGTCACACCGTAGAAGCTGATGAGATCCGTAGTGTTCTGCCCGAGGGTCGTGCCATCGGTGCGATCATCGGAGAGTTGACGTACAGGCATGATGTTTCTCCTCTATGCCGTTGCTCAGGTGGTGCCCGACAGGCGGACAGCGAGGTCCGGGTAGATCGCCTTCGTGCCGTACAAGACATCGAGCCTGATCTTGTCTTCGTCCATTTCGCCGTCGTAATACTTGATGACGCGCATGGAGAAGCCGTTTTGGCTTTCGCGAGCCTTGAAGGTCGCACCATCCGGCATTTCAAGATCGGCCATCACGAGAGCGAAGGCGTTTTTGTGGAACACGAGATTCGAGGCGTACTGCGCGCCGCCCGTGCCCATCATGGTGATCGCGGCGTTGTTCGCCGGAACCGAGTCGACGGTCTGGTACGGGCCGCTCGTGATGATCGCCGGGGCGATCGTCAGCGTGCAATCCGTGCCGGTGGCCGTGATGTCCGCCTGGATGACGAACTGCTGCAGCACGCCCGTCGACTGCTTGGACACCGGGTTGACCGCGTACACGTTGTCGATGGTGAACACGTCACCCGCCTTGAACGTGGTCGAGGCCGTCCAGTCGTCGGTGATGAGCGACTGCGTGTTCGTGTCCTTGCTCGCCGCATAGGTCACGTTCTGGTTCGCGCCGTTGATGAGGCCGCCACCCGCCGCCGCACCGTTGGTGTGCATGCGGATGTTCTGGTCCATCGCCGTCGAGACGCCAGCAACCGTGCCAATGTCGCCCGCACGATAGGCACCGCGAGCGACGTCCTGCATGTACAGGCTGGTCTGCGAGCCCACGAGGCCCCAGGCGTCGGCCGGGCTAAGAACCGCATGGCGCATGTCCTGCGGCACCGCACCCTCGTCCAGACGCCGCGGCGCCTTGGCGAAGTCGGCAAACGAGTCGACCGGCGAGGCCGGCGTGCCGACCCAGTTCCACACCTTGTTGTAGAGGCCGGTGAGATCGTAATCGATCTGGTTGGCCAGAGCGATGGCGGCCGGCTTGATGTACCGCTCGTTGTATTCCTCGATGGACAGGGTGAGATCCTGCGTCGAGAACGACCACGAGACGTGCTTGCGCTTGTCCATGGAGAGCGAGAACTTGCCCTCGGTCACGTCCTGGTTGACGGCGACGGCGCCGTCCTGAGCCGTGAACTTGACCGGGCGGCGGACGCTGATCGTGTCGCCGACCTTCACAAATTCACGCGAATAGTCACGGTAAACCTTCTTACCCATGACCAAGTTGTTTTCGAGTTGAGCCAGCCCCACCTTCGCGATGATGCTGGGAGTGATGATAGTGTTTGCCATGATGACCTAACTGTTTGGTTAGGCCCCTTCGGACTCTCGCCTTTCGCCACCGTCTAACGCTTCTGGTCCCACTGGCGTACCAGATCCAGGACGCCCTTGTAGTCCATGCGTTCGATCGTCTGCGGGGCTGCCGCGCCTCCGGCTACTGTGACCGGCGGCGGCGGGGCCGATGAAGTTTTCGGCTTGGGCTTCGATGCGAAACGCATCTCGACCTTCGCCAGTTCTCTGCCAACCGCTACGGCACCAAGGCGTGAAAGCCTGTAAGCCTCGTCCTCGTTGTCCGCCAGATACTTGACCAGCGCCGCCTTGTGGTCGGCGTTCAGGAGGTAATCGGCGACCGCCGGGGTCATCGGGAACTCTTCAGACCGCACCGTGTCCAGTGCCTCGTCAAAGCCCTCGATAGCCTTCCCTTGAGCCTTAGCCTCGCGCTCAAAGGTCTTGGCGGCCTCGATCCTTGCCTTCTCCTGGTCAACGACGCTGGCCTGTTTCTGGAGATTGCCGAGCGTGGCTTGCACCCGCTGCTCTGCTTTCCATTCGGCCTTTGCCGCGACGAAGTCCTCGTATCTTACGAACTGATCCTGACGGGGCTCGTCGCTCTGCTCTGCAGCCGGTGCGGGCTTTGTCGGCTGGCCGTTTAGGGCCTTGGACAGTAGCTCGCGGAGCTGCTCGGCTTCGCGCTTCGCCTCATGCTTTTCGCGGGTTAGCTCTGAAATTCGCTTCTGGAAGCCGCCGCCCTGTTTCTTCTGCTGGGGCTGCTCGCCCTCGGCTTCAGATGGCTGCTCTTCCGCGGCTTCGTCAGCCGGGGCGGTGGTCGCTTCCGCCGTCTCATCGACCTGTGCAGGCGCTTCCTGAACAGGAGCCTCGCCCGAAGTCTTTGCATCTTCCGCCACTATAGCGGCCAAGTCAATATCTGCCACGAATCACCTCGTAGTTAAGCGGGCGCGACGGCCTCGCCAATCTCGATTGTCGGGGGAAGGTCGGAGTCGTCGCCGCCGATCTCGATGGTGGGCGGCAAGCCGGAGTCGTCCATACCGGCCATCTCAGGCCCGCCCGGCGGCATCTCGCCCATAGGCTGCGGAGGCATCCCTTCAGGCGGCATCGGCGGCGGACCGCCTTCGCCCTGCCCGCCTTGCGCGGTGAGTTGCTGAAGCTGCTGCATGATGGCCGGAAGCTGCGAGACGACCGCCTGCATGCTCATCATGATTTGAGCGTTCTCCAGGCGGATCTGCTCCGTTTCGGCGGTCATCTTGTCGGCGGCGGCTGCGTTCTTGATAGCGTTCGCGGCGGCCTCGGGATCAGGCGGCGGCGGCTCCTGCTGGAGCGGCTTGCCGTCCTCGTCCAAGCCCTTCGCCATGCGGATGCGCGCGGCGATCTGGTCCGCACCCGGAACGTCCATGTTCTTGATGATGAGGTCGCCCGCAACGTCCGTCAGCGCCGGGAAGCCCCGCAATAGCTCGGTCATGAACTCCGTGGCCTCGGCGCGCTTGGTGGCGAAGCTGGGGCCGGTCGTGACCGTCACGTCATACTCGCCCGCCGACAGGTCATTGAGCACGATTTCCATGCCGCGCCTATCAAGGTCCGGCTCGTTGACCTTGACCATTTTGGCTGAACCATCTTCGCCCAAGGTCCGGACAACGCGCGTGCTGTCGTAAACCTTTGGAATCAGGTCGACTAGGATCTTGCCGCAATACTGAATCGCGATGGAGAGATTAAAGATGTAGTGATAAGTCCCGGTGTCGCCTTCCTGCTGACGGGCCATAATTGCCCGCCCAGAGGTTTCGTTGCTCGGCGCGCCCAATCCCGCCTTGTAGATGCCCGTCACGCCCTCAAGGTCGCTAATGGCAAGCTGCGACTGCACGTCGAGGCCCTGCGAGGCAAGCGGCGGCTCGGAACGCTTGGGCGGCCCATTGGCGCGCGGGTCGCCCTTGTAGAACAGCGCCGCATCGTTGCGCGTGCCCGCGTTCGCCCACTGGTCCTCGTAGCCGCTGGCCTGATCTGCCGTGAGGACATACGGGGCCTTGGGCTGCATCGCCACAGCCTCGACCGCCGCCGTGCGCGTGTAGTTGTACACCCGCTGCGGGTCGCGCATGTCGTGGATCATGCCCTTGCGGGTTGCCAAGCCGCTTGACCAGACTTCCTCGCCAACCACGACACATATGGGGATGTACTTGCCCGGCCAGTCCTGCACCTTGGTCAACATGCCCGCGCCGCTCATCAGGAAGCTGCGGACCTGATTGACCACCACCTCGCGCTCCTGCGAGACAGGGGCGAGTATTTCCCCTTCTTTTACAGGGTCGTCGGCATAACGAACTGTGCGATCTTCCAGAAGCTGCAGGCGCTTCTTTACCGGCTCGCGATACCAGTATTCAGCCACCTTTACGGTGTCCATCGTGCGCCAAGTAAACGCTTGATCCGCTACGTTGGTCGGCAGGCTCTCGACCGGAACGTTCGGATACCGCTTCTGGTACTCCTCCTTGGCGATGTCCTCGAACACGAAGCCATATCGCATATCGCTTTTGTCCGGCTCTTGCGCCAGCGGGTCGATCAGGATTTGGAACGGGTCGTTGATCCGCTTGATGCGGATGTCCTGGTCAAAGCTGTCGTCTGAGCTGTACTGCGTGACCACGCGCCAGCCGCCGATGCCCGCCTGAGCCGCGTTCTCGGTCGCCTTGGTGTACGCCGCGCGGGCGACGCTCTGCTGCTCGATGTGGCGGATCAGGCCGTTAAAGATTTCCGCCGCCTCGACCGTCGCGCCGTCCTTGGCAGGCAGGACTTTGATCGAGGGCGGGTTCTGCATCACCTCGCCGGTAAGCTGGCGAACGAAGCCCGGCCCCCGGTTCATGGTCAACGCAGGGCGATTGGCGGCCTTGCGGTCTTGTAGCGCCTGCGAGTCCCACTGAGCCTCGCCGCCGACGTAGAACCGCTGGCAGTCTCGCCCGCTGGAGACGTTGTCAAATTCCTGCTTCCAAGCCTCGTCGGCGTGGGCGAGAGCGCGGCGGAACGGATCGGACCTGTCGCCGGTATCAGAGGACGGGCCGCCGCGTGTGGGAGTTGTGTCAGCCATTATGAGGACATCCATCCGCCCTGCGGGCGCTTTTGCTTCGCCTTGGCCGCAACCTGCGGCTCCTCGTAGATCACCGCGCCAAGGCCGAACGAGTCGGCGCCGTGGCTTGACCAATCGTGGTTAGGCCCAAGCCCGATCTGGCGGACTTCGTCTTTCTTCTCGTGATACCAACCGATTGCGTCGATACCGCCCTGCGTCGTGGGCGCGTTGAACCACATGGACGGGAAAAGGCGGCGGGCGGCTTCGATGCGGGCCATGGCAGCGCCTTTGCCCTGGTTGGGGACGACGGTCACGACGTACCCCGCAGCACGCAGCGCAGAGGCGTAGGACACGTCATAGACCTTGTCGTTGCTGTCGCCGTCGTGAGGTAGCCAAAACTGCGCGCGTTCGGGCGTGTAGCCCTGCCCTCGTGCCCATTCCAGATGCGAGGCGAGAGGCTGGCCCACGGCCTCGTAGTAGTTGAGCCACCGGATCTCGCGGCCGACGAACTGAGCCGCCCATATCGTGAAGGCGTCCGCCCGCGCGCCTGTGCCGCCGATGTCGCAAATCAGGCGGATGGTCATCAGCGGGTCCGGCGCCACGTTGCCGATGCGGCCTTGCGCCTTGGCCTCCGTCAGATGCTTGGCAAAGTACGCGCCCTCGATGACCGAGACGTAATCGCCTTCCCAGATGTGGCGGTACTGGTCCGGGCGCTCCTGCTGGTCACGAAGCCTCTCGCGCTCCAGCTTGGCTGGGAATTTGGGATTGTCCCGCCAGTTCATTTCGACCACGCGGATTAGCGGGTCGTTGGTGTTGCGGAACCGGCTTTCAACGGCGGCGGTCTTGCGCTTCGGGTTCCACGTCACCCACAGCTCGGCGTTCCAGTTGTCGCCCTCTTCGCGCAGGGTCGGGATCAAGATGGACCAAGCCTCTGCTGTGACGGGCTCAGCCTCGTCCACCCAGCAAAGCAGGATGCGGCCCTTGGACTTCACGCTCTCAATCGAGCGATCTAGGCCCGCAAACGTAAACGCAATGCGCCCGTCCCGGCTTTTAATGTACTTCTCGCCAACGTCGTAATACGCGGCAAGGAAGGGCTCTTCCTCAATGGCGCGCTTCACTTCCTCCAGCGAGGAATCGTCCAGGCTGTTCATGAACTGGCGGGCGCACAGGATGATGCCGCTTTCGCCAGATCCGCCGAACATGTACCCGCGAACCGCCGCCATCTTGGCAAAGGTCCGGGTCTTGGCAGAGCCTCGCCCGCCGTAGGAGCCGCGCACGTCGGCAGGGCCAATGAACAGCGGTATCAGCTTCGGGGGAATGGCAATCTGAGCCGAGGCGCTATCGAGTGGCATCACGTCAGCGCCACCAGCTCGACGCGGTGGACGTGCTTGATTGGCTGGTCGTTTTCGTCGCCGCCTACAACAGCCTGAGGCACCTTGCCGTCTAGGCGGTCGCCGATTTCCTTCAGGGCCGGAACGTCGCCGCTCTTGCCCGTCTCAATCAACGTGAGCGCGAGTTCGTCTAGCTTTGTCTTTGGTTTCGGATTAGGCTCGTTGGCCGGGCGCATAACCGCCAAACGCAGCGCATCGCGCCACGCTTTGTCTGCCCACGCGCCTCTAGGCTTACCCGCCATATAAAAACCGCTAACCCTTTAAGGAGTAACGGTTTCCCATATGCGTTAGTTGTGATTTAGAAAGTCAAGCGGATTGTGCGGCTCTCTCTTTGGCCCACTGCAGCACGCGGTTAGTCCGCAGAACCTGCTCTA
>Ga0208147_1000157_pt1 | contig 26076 bp, 16 predicted proteins | sample DEB3_08_DNA_FD_184520 | JGI IMG/M metagenome (GOLD analysis project Ga0208147, IMG submission 184520) | Aqueous microbial communities from the Delaware River and Bay under freshwater to marine salinity gradient to study organic matter... | ecosystem: Environmental > Aquatic > Marine > Coastal ... | reverse complement strand
TTATAGGAATAAAGGAAATGAGAAATCATATGATATTCTTTTCCGCGCCCTATTTGATAAGGATGTAACAGTATATTTACCAGGAAGAGATATATTACGTCTCTCTGATGGAGAATGGAATGTTCCACAATATCTTGAAGTCTCATATGTTCCAGATTTACAAACATATGTGAACAGAAAAATTATAGGTATTGGTAGTGGGGCATCTGCCATAATTGAAAATTATCAACAATTAGTTGTCAATAGAAAAACTATTGAAATTTTAACTATTTCAAATGTAAATGGATTTTTTGATAGAGGGGAATATATTAGATTTGCTAATTCTACTGACATTGAAAATATCCCTAAAATATTAGGTTCTCTAACAGGGGTTAGTGTTATTGACGGTGGAGCAGAATTTTCTATTGGTGATATTCTTGATATTTCTGGTAACGGCAAATCCGGTAAAGCTAGAGTTGTAAATACGATACCCTCCGATGGTAAAGTAAATTTTAAATTAATTTCCCCAGGGTCAGGATATTCTAGAACCGCTATTCCAATAATATATCCTAGAGTTACATTAACATTATCATCAGGAAATAATAATATTTCATCTGGACAATTATTATATCAGGCAGATAATTTGGCTAATGGAATAGTGTATACTAATTCAGGCAATGAAGTCATTATTAAGGAAATTTCTAGTGGATTTACAGTTGGTAGTTCTATAAAAACAGCATTATTAATGCACATTGGGAAATTAGCTAATACTGTTAATAATATTGCAGTAGGCGATGTAATTAGTCAATATAATGGGGCAACTAAAATTGCTAATGGAATTATTGGAGCAATTGAAACCAATACTAATAACACATCTATCATAGTAATTGATACATTAGGATCATTCACCCAATCTTTCTATACTGGAACTAGAGCAAATAATATCATTATTACTGATGCTTCAAGTGTTAATTGTTATGTATATTCTATAAGTGGAGGTAGTAATACGGGTTCTGGTGTTATTACTGATATTGAAGGTGGCGGAACAGGAGCATCATTCAGAATTGGTAATATTTATGATACTGAATATGTGAGTATTAATACCAATTATGTTAGAGATATTCTTACCTATTCAGTATATTCATTTAATGGAGTAAGTGATACTAGTAATACTATTATTAATGATTTATTAAATTATGAATTAAATGAAGTTGGGAAAATTCAATATTTAGATAGTATAGTTCCTGGATCGGGATATAGTTTAAATCCATTTGTTACCCTTAATTATTATCCTATGTCATCATTACAAATAGAAGACTTAGGAGGAATTAAAGGGAATAATGCTGTAGTTACATCCACGGCAGGTATTGCTGATGGCGTTGTAACAAGTCTAGCCTTAGTTGATAGTGGATATGGTTATGAACCCGGTGAATATGTAAATATGCAGAAATCTGGTTCATCATTTAGTGTGACTGGTAGAGCATTAGTATTAAATCAGGGTAAAGCAGAGGGAGAATGGAAATCTACTAGAGGTTTCTTAAATTCTGATAAGAAAATTCAGGATAGTAGATATTATCAGGAGTATTCATATGAATTACAATCTGATATTAATTATCATAGATATAATGATGTTGTTAGAAAATTAGTTCATCCTATTGGGACTGAAATGTTCGGTAAGTTTTTATTAACCACAACATTAACTGATGATGAAAGTGAACTAATAGAAAGCACATTAGAATTGATTGGTAATGGAACAGTTACCTGTCTAACTTCAAATGTTGTGACGGGTAATAATACTGTATTTACATCATTTTTTGCTAATAATGATGTTATTAAAATTGATAGCTATGAGAGAAACATTACATATATAGCTAATAATACATATTTAGAATTAGATACAGCTATATTAAATAGTTATAGTTCAAACACTTATAGTAAAATTAGAAATTATTAGGATAAAATAATGGCAGGAAAATTAACTAAAAAACATATGATAAATAATGCTGAAGTATTTGTAGATTCATTATTATCTACAAATACTAATTATTATATGTTTGCATCTAATCATACGCCCTGGGATGATGAGCAAAATCCACCATCAACTAATACTACAATTTCTACTATAGAACATATGATATATGATGAAATTATATTTGGTAAAAAGATTACTACGACAGACGTAAAACATATGATACCAAGATATGATTGGGTTTCAAATACAGTTTATAATGCATATGATAAAGACAATGTTGATTTATACAGCAACTCATTTTTCGTTGTTACACCAGAACAAAGAGTGTATAAAATTTTAGATAATAATAATGGATTAGCTTCTACTATAAAACCAACATTAGTATCTAATGCAATTTTTAAGACGAGTGATAATTATGTCTGGAAATACATGTATACTATTGATAATAGTGATATGCTTAAATTTTCAACCAGAAATTATATTCCAGTAATTGCTAATACTATTGTTCAACAGTCTGCTATTCCTGGTGGAATAGATGTTATTAAGGTTCAATCAGGCGGATCATTATGGACGACATTTAATACTGGATTTTTACAGAGTGTTGTCAGTTCTAGTGAATTAGTAATTAGTGCAAATGCATCAGGAAATAGTAATTATTATACTAACTCTGCCATATATTTAAAGAATGGTCTAGGTGCTGGCCAGATAGAAAAAATCGTGTCATATAATGGAACCACTAAGACAGTAATATTAGAAAATGATTTGGACATTGCTTTCAATTTAGAAGTATCAAACACAAGCGGAAGTTTTCTTCTTGGTGATTTAATAACACAAGATGCATATGCATTAGAATTAACATATCTAGCTGGTGCGGCGGATGTTGGCGATACTGTCACACAGAGCGTCACTGGTGCCATTGGAACTATTTATCGCGCCACACCTACATCTATTAGCATAAGCCTATCAGAGAGCAATTTCGTGGCTGATTTACCTATTACTTTCGGTGATAGTGGTATATTAGGAACGGGAACTATTTCTTGTAATACTTCATCTAATACAGTAACAGGCAATGGAACATTTTTCTCTACATTTTTCCCCACGGCAACTTTACCACATTATATCCAAGTTGGTGATTATTTCAGAAGAGTTGTTTCAATTCAAAGTAATACAAGTTTAACTATTTCTGGATCATCCGATGGTGGATTTGATGCAGCATTTTCAGCAAATGTATTTTATAAAGTTCCATCTGCGGCTACGGTAAGTGTAGTTGATAGTAGATTTGCATATGGCACAACTATTTTTTCTGATCTAAATAGCGTTAAAATTCTAATAGGTAATAGAAGCTCACAGTTTGTTATTGGAGAAAGTGTTAATCAGCCGGGAACATCAAGTAATGGAACAGTCGTATTTTCAAATAATTCAACATTAATTTTATCTAATATTCAGGGTCCAGGATTTCAGGCAACAAATTCAACTGTAACATTTACTGTTTCTGGATATACGTCCTCTGCTACTGCAAATGTCGTTACTGTAACCGCTAGACCTTCTATAACTGTTAATGATACTACTGGAACATTTAGACCAGGGGCAGAAATAACTACGTCTAGTGGTAGTAGTGCTAAAATAAGAAATATATCTTCATTACCAGATGAAGATACTGAATATGTAATTTCTCCTAGAGTAAATATTGACGGCGATGGTTCTGGTGCATTAGCATATTCGGTAGTTAATACCACTAATTATAGTATCCAATCAATTATAGTTATAGATCAGGGAACAGGATATACCGAGGCGAATGTTACTATTACTGCTAATTCAACATATGGTAATGGGGCTAATGTAATTTGTAGTATTGGTCCAGTTAATGGTCATGGGTATGATCCTATTATGGAATTAGGTGCCAATTATATTATGATTTCTACAGATTTTAATAATGCAGCAGATGAATCATATGATTTTCCTGGATATGGTAAATATAGAACCGTGGGATTAATTAAAAATCCCTTATTTGATGATGTTACTATATTAACTCCAACGTCAAATTCCAATTTCAAACGAGCAACATTAATAGTCAATAATGCCACTGGATCATTTTTAAATGATGAAATCATATATCAGGCAAATACAGATTCTTCTGCCAGAGTATTATTAGTATCTGAGAATGGAACCAATACAACGTTATACATTGATGATATAAGAGGAAGTTTTGCAGCTAATAATGCAAATGATTCTATTTTAGGATTGCAGTCGGGGTCAGTTGGTAATACGAGAGTTCATACATTAAATGTGTTTCAGAAGAACCCAGGAACACAAGTAATTTATCAGCAAAATACTGGGGCAAAAGGAATTTTAGTTGCTAGGGATGATCATTATATTGAAGTTACTAATGCATCAGGAACATTCTCTATTGGAGAAACAATTTATGATACATCAACCAATACTTATTCAAATTCAGCAGGATTTAGTTTAGCGTCAAATACTAAACCAACAACATTCTCTAGATTTTCTCAATTAGGTAGAATTACTTTATCGTCCAATACTCAATCATTCCAAAATAATGAAACGATTCAATTGAGGTCTTATGTTATTGGTAGCAAATTAGGTGATGCTGTTGTGTATTCTAACGTGGATGATATAGATTTAACCTTTACTGGAAATACTATACCATTTTCTCAGAATGAAACTATAACTCAAAATACATCTGAAGCTATAGGTATAATGAGATTTGCTAATTCAACATATATGAAATTGACAAATATTAGCGGACAATTTAGTAATCAAAGTGGATATTTCATTACTGGCAGCACATCCGGTGCGAATTCTGCCGTATCAAGAGTATATCCAGTATTGGTTATTTCTGATGTAGATGGAACATGGGCTATCAGTAATACTAATTATATTGTTGGAGTAACTTCTGGTGCTAATGGATATGTATCTCTAAGTAATACAATTATTTATCCCGAATTAGTAAGAGATAGTGGTGAGGTATTATATATAGAAAATAGAGAATATATTGAGCGGACTCCAACTACTAAAGAAACAGTAAGATTGTTGATTAAATTTTAAGGATACCTAAATGCCATTAGAAACTGATTTAAATAAAGTCCCATATTATGACGATTTCGATGAAACTAATAATTATTATAGACTTTTATTTAGACCTGCTACGGCTGTTCAGGCTCGTGAGCTTACTCAAATGCAATCAATCCAACAGGATCAAATTGAGAAATTAGGTGGACATCTTTTTGTTGACGGATCAGTTATAGATGGTTGTAGTCTATCTTTTGATACTAATGTTAATTATTTAAAATTAACAGATAATTATCAAAATGGAGCGGCAGTTTCAACAATAGATTTAGATGGAAAATATTTACGCTCCACAAGCAATTTATATGCATATGTCGTAACTTCATATGAAGGGTCAGAAGGCAGCAGCCCAGATTTAAAAACTTTATATATTAAATATACTAATAGTGGTTTATATACTAATGGAACGCAACAATCTATATTTAATGCAGATGATACTTTAACTGTATACACATCTGCTAATGTTAATTTTGCCACAGTTACAGTTGCTAATTCATCAATGACACCAACTGGTAATGGATTTGTTGCTAGTATTTCTGATGGGAAAATTTTTCACAAGGGAACATTTATTAGAGTTGCGGAACAAAATATAGTAGTGTCTAAATATGATGCTAATCCAAATAATGTATCTATTGGGTTTACAACTAAAGAAGAAATTATTACTCCTGAAATAGATGTATCATTACTTGATAATGCACAAGGTTCATTTAACTACAATGCCCCTGGATCACATAGATTAAAATTAACTCCATTACTATCGGTTAGAACTACAGATAGTGTCAGCACAACTAATACTACTAATTTCTTCACAATAGCAACATTTGTAGATGGTAAAGCAAATCGTATTTTAACTGATCCACAATATGCTAATTTAGGAAATGAATTAGCCCGTAGAACATATGAAGAAAGTGGTAATTATGTTGTATCTCCATTCAATGTTACTACTGGAATAAAATATTCAGATGATCTGGCTAATACTACACATTTAAATGCTGTTGTAGATAAAGGTATTGGTTATATTCATGGGTATAGAGTAGAATTCAATGATAAAAGTAATATTGCTGTAAGAAAAGGCAATGATGTAGAATATGTAGAAAGTCAGACTATCACTGGTAACTTTGGTAATTATGTTTATGTTTCTGAATTTTCTGGGGTATTTAATATTAATCAATTAACCAACGTTGGGGTTAGTCTCAGAGATACTACACAGGCGTCCGTTTCCACTGGTCAATTAAGCGGAGGAACAGTTCAGGGTAATGAAATTGGAACTGCTAATATAAGAACTATTCTGTATTACAGCGGAATTCCTGGCAAATCTACGGCACAATATAAAGTATATTTATTTAATATTAAAATGAATAGCGGGAAAACATTTAGTAGTGTTAAATCCATATACGCCAATTCTGGATTAGGTAAAGCCTTCTGTGATTTAGTTTTAGAATCTGGTCTGGCGGTATTGAAGGAAACTAATTTATCCAGTTTAGTATTGCCATTAGGTAAGAGAGCCGTAAGAAATTTAAGAAATTCATCTTCCGCTCCTGATGATTATGTTACACAATATAATTTTAGATCAGCTAATAATTTCACCTTTACTCAATCACAAAGTTCTGTTGGTGTATTATCAATTCCCACCACTGGCGTAGGAACATCCGGTCAAGAATTGCCATATAGTGGTGGAACCTTATCAGCCACATCAGAATTAGATTTTATGATTATTGCAACCAATTCTGCTAATACTGCGAATTTAAATGGAACAGTTTCTACATCAGGAAATGTTATTACTGGAACAGGAACGTTCTTTGCTAATACATCATCCGATTTATACCTAGAGGCTGGCGATTTCATCTATGTTGCCAATTCAACAACAGCAGAATTAAGACAAATTACTGTTGTGAATTCTAATACTTCATTGAATGTAAATACTGCATTTGTGGGAACATTCCCAGCCGGCGCCAAAGTAATGAGACATATTCCTGCTGGAAGTGTCGTCAATATGACTAAACCCACAGCTAATATTATAGTAGTTTCTACTAGCTCTGCAAATATTTATCTTGGAACTACATTAAATAAAGATTTAGATGCTACAGCATATTATAATCTCAGAAGAGAAACTGCGGTTGGTGCATCTAAAGTTATTAACAAAAATAGATTTGTTAAAATTAATATTAATACATCTAATACCACGGGTCCATGGTCATTAGGACTTCCTGATATCCATAAACTACGTGGAATTTATCAAGGAAATTCTACATCAACATATGGTGAATATAGCACATCAAATAAAAATGCTATGAATAATTTTACATTAGATGATGGCCAGAGAGATGATAGATATGAACTTGGACAGATATATCTAAAACCAGGATATACATTAAATTCTACTGATAGATTATTAATTGAAGTAGATCATTTTACTCATAGTAGATCAAGTGGAGTTGGATTTCTTTCAGTAGAGTCTTATCCAATTGATGATGCCAATACCTCTAATACATCAGCTATCACAACACAAGAAATCCCATTATTTACTGGATCAAATGGCATTAAATTAGACCTTAGAGATTCTATTGATTTCCGCCCTATAAAAGCCAATACTGCCAACAGTGCAACATTAGCAAATACTGCTACAGAAAATCCAAGCAATACCGCTTATTATGCTATTGCAAGCGGCGGGGCATATTCATTTACGCCAGATCAGGAATTCACTACAGATTTCTCATATTATGTTGGTCGTATTGATAAATTATATGTTGATACTAAAGGTAATGTTGGTGTTAAAGAAGGAATTCCATCAATCTCACCAAGAACACCATCAGATAAACAAAATAGTATGACTCTTGCAGTTCTTGATATTCCTCCATATCCATCACTTCCATATAACTTATCAGTAAGTTATAAAAGACCAGACTATGCAGTAAATCTATCAGTCCAACAAACTAAAAGATTTACTATGAAAGACATTGGAACTTTAGAGCAACGTGTTAATCGTCTCGAATACTATACAACATTAAGTCTGTTAGAAACAGCCACCAAACAAATGAAAATTTTAGATGGTAGTGGAAATGATAGATTTAAAAATGGATTTCTAGTAGATTCATTCAATGATATTTTAGTTTCTGATACTGATAGCGTAGAATTTCAGAATTTCTCCCCAGGTTATGATTTTGAAAATTCAGAGATCGTTCCAAGACAAATGATGAATTGGATTGATCTTATGATTTCCCCTGGTAGTAATACTGCGGTAACTACATATGATAGATATGTTAATAATAAAAGTGATACTACAAATAAAGTTACAATGTTAAGTGCGGATCAGGCGGAATTAGTAAGTCAGCCTGTGGCAAGTAAATTGAGAAAAGTATCAGAGGGAACAGTATTTACATTCAAAGGCGGAATTATTCTTGATCCTCCTGGCAATCATAAGATAGACGTTACAACTAATCCAGCATTAACCGCTGATTTGGCTACATTAGGTAATGTTAAAGTGGCGAATCACGTTCTTATTGGTTCATCATATAGAGTTGAGAGTGGGATAAGTGGTATTGAAAATAATCTATCAGCGGAAGTAGTTCCTTCACAGGCATCTAAAACTTTCTCTACTGGCAATTATGTTCAAGATATTAATATTACACCATACCTTGATCCTATTTTAATCAAATTCTATGGATTTGCATTAAAACCCAATACTATTGTATATCCATTTTTTGATAATGTTAATGTGTCCATTTTTTGTAGACAAACTTCGGACACTTATACTCCAACAGGAACTTATGGTGGCCAATTAAAAACAGATTCTACAGGTTCAATATATGGATTATTTTATCTTCCAAAAGGGATATTCCTATCTGGGGAAAGAATATTTAAACTTATTGACGTTATCAATGTTGTAACTTCTAGTGATACAATTACATCTGAGGCTTCTGCAATATTCTTTGGTAGCAATATTGATATTTCAAAATCATCCTTAAATATACAATCACAGCCAAATGATATTAATTTAAGTTCAACTCTAACTAAAACCAGTTTGAATACTCCAATATCAGATAGTCCAACTATTATTCCACCAACACAATATCAAAATGGTGTGGTTTCTAGGGATCAGCAACAGACTTATTTAATTAATTCACAAGCAACTCCACCAACTGCTACGCCAGAAATTGATGGTTATGTTAATAGTCAAGAAATTTCCTATTCATATGCTATGGTAAATGCTGAAGATGGTCCAGGATATGTAACCTTTGTTAATCTCTCTGGTAGTGCTGATGTAGCATGGGCATACGCGCTCCTAGGACATGATGTGAGTGGTTGGACACAAATACCAGATGGATATACCCTTCCTGATGGAACAAGTTCAGAGGGTGGTTAATATATAATCTATATTAAATAAATAAGGAATGATATTTTAATGATTGCACAAACTTTCTATGTAACTGATCCAACATATGATACTCCTGGTATTTTTGTCACATTTATTCAATTATTTTTTGGGAAAATTCCCGATGATGATAATATAGGAATTACATTAGCTATTCATGAAGTAGAAAATGGCATTCCTACACAAAGTATTGTTCCTTTTGCTAAATGTAGATATTTAACCAGCACACTTAGAACAATTATTCCAGGTTATGATACCCAAGCTAAATTAAATAGTTCAATAGATGGTGTTGCGTTTTTATTTGGGGTTCCTCCATTTCTAAAAACACAAAAAGAATATGCTATGGTAATATCCGCTGATGGCGATCATCCAGATTTTGAATTGTGGACATCTGAATTAAGTAAAACTGATGTTGGTGGAAAAGGATTAATTTCTACAAATCCATCTACTGGTGTATTACTTACATCTTCTAATGGAAGAACATGGACGCCATATCAAAATGAAGATTTAAAATTCAGAATGGTTAGAACTACATTTCCAACATTAGTAGGCGATCTTACATTTACTAATGCTAATACTGAATTTCTACAGAGAGAAGTATTAACGAATAGTAAGCCATTTCTGCGCGGAGAAAAAGTTTTTGTTTCAAATGGTGTCATTGGTTCGAGTAATGTATTGACTAGCAAGACTTCAACGACAATAACAATTACTCCTGCAAACTCTGCTTATCTTAATGCAACAAATAAATTAATTTATCTATCTTCTAATGGGCAATCACAAACTGATATTAGACAAATTTTAGGTGTTGTTAATGGTGCGGCCAATACTGTATTAACTATAAATGCATCTCCAACATTTAATGATAATAATGCTACCATTGGGTTTTTATATACTAATGGTGCATTATATGGAGAAGAAACTTATATTAATGGAACAAGAGATTTAATTTTAAAAAGGTCTACTGCTAATAGCACAATGAATTTTAGAGAACTGTATGTTTCTAAGAATACTAATCCATTACTTATTGGTGAAATTTCTGGAACAGCCGCTAATCTATATTCATTAGGAGTATATGTATATGATGAAATTGTTCCACAATTTGCAAGAGCAGAACCACCAAAAACTAATTTAACTCTATCATTCAAAGGGACATCTTTAGCATCTAATACTTTAGACACTTCGTTCATAAATGTCGAATTCGATAAAAATCAGAAATTAGTTGATAAAAGTAGAGTTGTAAGATCAAGATCAGATGAACTTTATTTTGATGGGGGAACAAAATCACTTCAAATAAAAGCAGATTTTACTTCAAATACAGATTATCTAACTCCAACTTTAAATGATATTAAAAGATCAGCTTTATTAATTCATAATAAAGTATCCAGAGCTAATAGTCAATTAATTATTAATGAGGCATCACCATCTGGTGGCAAAATGGGCAATAAATATATTTCCAAGTCAGTTCTTCTAACTCAGGAAGCGGAAGATTTAGTTGTTTATCTTACTGCATATAGACCAGCTAATACTGAGATTTATGTATTTTGTAAATTACTGAATAGAGAAGATTCAGAAAGTCTGGATAACAAATATTGGTCATTAATGGAGGAAGTTACTCCTAAACCATATTCTAGTAAAGTGGATTTATCTGATAATAAAGAATTACAATATATTATTAGTTCGGGAACAGATGCAACATTAACTCCTACTGCATTCCTAAATGCAAATAATAGTTCTATTGTAAGATATTATAATGAGGATGGTTCATATTTTGATGGATATAATACTTTTGCGTTAAAAATTATATTAACTAGTGATCAATCTTATATTGTTCCTAGAGTTGGAGACATGCGTGCAATAGCAGTTCAAATATAATGAAACATAAAGTAATAGATAACCCAGAATTAGTTAGGGATAATAATAATAAAGCTATACTAAATACTGATGATGACTCTCTTATGTCATATAAAAATAAAAGAAATAACGATAGAAAATTATTAAAAATGTATGAAGAGCATCAAGAACTAAAGCAAGATATCATAGATATTAAAAATCTTCTAATGAAGATAGTATTGGAGAAGAAAATTTAATGAGTATAGCAATTGCCAATGTCGATGTATCCGCAGATACCTTTAGTAATTTAATAGGTAAAGTAAATCAAGCTCTTGGTGCGATTAGTAATCATGTAATAACGGTTGATAATAGTAGTTCAGGAAATTCATCATCTGGAAATGGTTACATTACCGGAATTTTTGGTGCAAATACTATATTTGCTGGCACAGCACTACGAGGGGGATCAGTAGCATCACCTGCTACATTAATTATCACTTCTAATGTTACTATGCAAGCTAATTTATTAGTGGTTGGAACAATTAGTCATATTAATTCGGTAAGTTTGGCTAATACATTAGTTGTAACTGGTAATACTAATTTATCTAATACATTGATTGTAACTGGTAATACTAGACTTTCTAATACATTAGTTGTAACTGGTAATACTAATTTATCTAATACATTGATTGTAACTGGTAATACTAGACTTTCTAATACATTAACTGTAACTGGCAATACTACATTATCTAATACCTTAACCGTAACTGGTAATACTAGACTTTCTAATACATTAGTGGTAACTGGCAATACTACATTAGCTAATACATTGATTGTAACTGGTAATACTACACTTTCTAATACATTAGATGTAACTGGCAATACTACATTATCTAATACCTTAACCGTAACTGGTAATACTAGACTTTCTAATACATTAGTGGTAACTGGCAATACTACATTAGCTAATACATTGATTGTAACTGGTAATACTACACTTTCTAATACATTAGATGTAACTGGCAATACTAATTTATCTAATACATTAACTGTAACTGGTAATACTACATTAGCTAATACATTAGTTGTAACTGGTAATACTACATTATCTAATACATTAACTGTAACTGGTAATACTACACTTTCTAATACATTAGTGGTAACTGGCAATACTACATTAGCTAATACATTGATTGTAACTGGTAATACTACACTTTCTAATACATTAGTGGTAACTGGTAATACTACTTTAGATAATACATTGACTGTAACTGGTCCAACAACAATGCAGGTATCAGATGAAAATCCTGCTTTAAAAATTACTCAGAGTGGAACTGGCCATGCTCTATATGTTGAAGATACCACAAGCCCAGACCCAAATCCAACTGTTATAACTAATGACGGTGTATTTATAGCCGGTTCAAATAGTCAAATTACAATTAATGGGGCAGTAGCAAGAATACAATCCATATCAACCGAGGTTGGAACTGGAACAAATTATCTTGCTGCTGGATATGCTAATCTATCTAACCAAGGGGCTAGAATTACATTTTATAAATCACGTTCTGAAAATACTGCATTATATTCTGCTGTTACCAATGGCGATCAGATAGCTAGACTAGATTTCTTTGCGGACGATGGTGGTCAGCCAATTGAAGCATCTAGAATTATGGTATTGAATAACGGCACCCCTGGCCCAAATTCAATGCCTACAAGTATGTATTTCTATGTTACAGGTGAAGGCTCTAATAGTGCACTATCAGGCGGCCCGAAATTAGCTATTTTTGCTAATGGTAATGTTAGCGTTGGTGGTTCAATAACTCCAACTGCTAAATTTGTAGTAACCGGCACCGCAAACGTCTCAGGAAACGCAGCATTTGGTAGTCAATTATCTGTTGGTGGTCAATTATCTGTAACTGGTAATACCACATTAGCTAATACATTAGTGGTAACTGGTAATACTAATTTATCTAATACTTTTTCTGTTATTGGTAATACCACATTAGCTAATACATTAACTGTAACTGGTAATACTGCTCTAGCTAATACATTAACTGTAACTGGTAATACTACATTAGCTAATACATTAGTTGTAACTGGTAATACTAGATTTTCTAATACATTGACTGTAACTGGTAATACTACATTAGCTAATACATTGACTGTAACTGGTAATACTGATATTATAGGCAATACTAATTTAGGTTCTACATTAATCGTAACGGGCAATACTACATTATCTAGACTTACTGTAAGTGGTAATACCACAATAAATGGTAATACTAATTTATCTAACACATTAATTGTAACAGGTAATACAACATTATCTAAACTTAATGTAACAGGTAATACTGATATTATAGGTAATACTAATTTAGGTTCTACTCTTAATGTAACGGGTGATATTAGAGCATCGGCTAATGTTTATGGAACATTAGCCACAGTATCACAACCATATATAACTTCTAATAATACTAATTATTTAAATGGTCAACCTTCCTCATATTATACTAATGCAACAAATATTATTACAGGGACTATAAATACTGCAAGAATTTCTGGTGACTATAATAATATCACATCTGTTGGAATATTAACAAATCTATTTGTTACAGGTAATGCTTCATTAGCTAATACTTTAACAGTAATTGGTAATACTAATTTAGCTAATACTCTGACCGTAACTGGAAATGTAAATTTTTCCAACACAGTTACAGTAACAGGTAATGCCACATTTTCAAATACAGTAACAATAAATAATCTTATTGTTACTGGAAATACCAACATTGATACAGGAACTCTGTATATTGATAATGTTAATGATCGCATAGGTATTGGTAATACTTCACCTGATGCTAAATTAACTGTTACAGGTGCCGCAAATGTTTCTGGAAATGTTGCGATTGGTGGCGGATTAACCGTAACGGGAAATACTATATTTGACGATAAAGTAACATTTCTTACTGATATAAATGTTTCTAATGCAATATTTCAAGGCCCAGCGAATATTCAGAGTAATGACACAAATCCTACTCTTAAAATTACACAATCTGGGTCTGGTCATGCATTATATGTAGAAGATCAAATTAGTCCTGATAGCACACCAACAGTTATTACAAGTACAGGATATTTAGTTTCTGGTGCAAATGCTGCTGTCACTGTGAAAACAGCATATAGAATTCAATCTCTAGTAGATTCTGGTGGTTCATATCTTGCTGCAACCACAGCTAATATACACAACCAGGGTGCAAGATATGGATTCTATAAAACTAGATCAGGTAATATAGAAACTTATTCTGCGGTAGCTAATGGGGATCAAATTGGTAGATTAGATTTTTATGCAGATGATGGTGGTCAGCCTATTGAAGCCGCAAGAATTATGGTATTGAATAATGGGACGCCGGGGCCAAATTCTATGCCATCAGCCATACATTTTTATACTACCGGAGAGTCATCAAATAATGCATTAACTTCTGGACCAAAATTATCAATTGTTGCTAATGGTAATGTTGGTGTTGGTAGTGGCACTCCTACAGAAAAATTATATATAAACGGAAATTTAATAACCATAGGAAATGCTGTCTTTTCCGATCAAGTAACTATTACAGGTAATACTACTATTGATAATGGAACGTTTGTATTAGATACAGTCCTTAATACCGTAGGTATTGGTGCGCCAACACCAAATACAAAATTTAGTGTGGCTGGACCTATAGCTTTATCTGTTCCGGTTAAAGTTAGTTCTACAAGTTACACAGTAACCGCTACAGATGCATCCATCATATTTGATACTACAGCCAATTGTAATGTAGTCATGCCTGCTGCTGCAACCTACCCAGGAAGAATTCTGTATGTTAAAACCATTGCAGCCAGAACAATCAATAGCACAAGTGCATCCATCAAGCCAATAGATTCTAATACTGCGGCAAATAATATACTAACCAATGTTGCTGGAAAGTTTGCAATGCTGCAATCCGATGGTAGCAATTGGGTTATTATGATGAATAATTAAGGAATTACAATGGCAGATTCAGTAAATTTAATAATTGATCAGGGAGCTACTTTTGAAGTAGACTTTCTCATTAAAGATAGTGCCAATAATACTATTAATCTTAGCACATATACGGGGGTAGGTAAAGCGAGAAAATTTATTTCGGCCAATACCCCCGTATCATTTCAAGTTAATACTTTTTCAAATGGTATTATGCGGGGAACATTAACATCATTACAAACTAATAATATGTCATATAAAGACAAATATATCTATGATTTCAAATTAACGTCTTCATCAAATGTAGTGTCTAGAGCCGTAGAAGGATTCATTACTATTAATCCACAAGTATCGTATTAATATGGCTTTGGTAAGATTGGAATCTAAAAAAGAATATAACGTATATATAAAGGATATAGAAATTCTTGTTAAATTGCAAGATAGAAAAGAATATGTAATATATTTAAAATCGGAGCAAGATTAATATGGCAATTCCTACAACAAGAGAACAATTTAAAGAATATTGCCTTAGAAAATTAGGATCACCAGTCACTAAAATAAATGTTGCAGATGAACAAGTAGAAGATCGTATTGATGAAGCATTAAAATATTATTATGATTATCATTTCGATGGAACTGAAAAAATGTTCCTTAAATATGTTGTAACTCAGACTGATAAAGATAATAAGTACTTAACTATTCCTGAAAATATAATGGGAGTTATTAATATTTTTGATATTGGTAGTGCTATTAGTAGCGTGAATATGTTTGATGTTAGATATCAGATGGCCCTTAATGACATGTATCATTATACCAATCAATCTCTAGTTCCATATTATACAATGATGAGTAAGGTTAGGTTATTTGAGGAAATAATAATAGGTAAACAACCTATTAGATATAACCGTCATATTAATAAATTGTATATTGATATGAATTGGGAAAAGTTAAATACTGGCGATTATATCGTTGTGGAAGCCTATCAAATTGTAGACCCAGATGTTTATACTGATGCCTGGGGAGATAGGTGGTTAGCTCATTATGCCACGGCACTGATAAAGGAACAATGGGGTATCAACCTAACTAAGTATACTGGTATTCAGTTGATGGGTGGAATTACCTTTGATGGCCAAAGAATTCTTACAGAAGCTAAAGGCGAAATTTCAGAATTAGAAAGTGAAATGATTAATTCATATTCATTACCTACCGCGTATTTATTAGGATAATATGAATGGCGGTAAATTTTTATTTTGATAAATCATATAAACAAGAACAAGATTTAATTGAAGACTTAGTAGTAGAGTCTATTCAAATACATGGTTTAGAATTAAAATATTTACCAAGAACTTTAGTAAAATTAGATGATATCTTCAAGGAAGATTTAATTTCATTATTTGATCGTGCATATACTCTAGAAGGTTACGTTGTGGAAACAACGGGATTTGGTGGTCAAGGTGATATGATTACCAAATTTGGATTTGAAATAAGAGATAGTATGTCATTCAATGTATCAAAGAGAAGATATATGGAGGAAATTGGAAATCATGAAAATAATGTAAGACCAATGGAAGGCGACATTATTTATTTTCCAACTACAGGAAGTTATTTTGAAATCAAATATGTCAATACCACAACACCATTTTTTACATTAGGTAAAAATTACGTGTTTCTTCTTAAATGCGAATTGTTTGAATTCTCATCAGAGAGAATTGATACAGGTATTCCAGAAATTGATAATACCATCAATAAATTTTCATTGGCTAATACGGGTCCAACCTCTATTCTCTCTGAATTAGGAGGGGAACTAACTACGGAAAATGATGAAGTTATTGAAATGGAATATCATACTGAATATAGACAAGAACGTAATTTTCAAAATATTATTATTCAGACTGAATCTGATTTAATCAATGATTTCTCAGTCACTAACCCATTTGGAAGCCTATAATGTTAACAAATAATTATTATTACCATACTTTATTAAAAAAATATGTAATATATTTTGGATCACTATTTAATGATATTATCATTGAACGTCGGGATAGTGGTGAGTCATTAATTCAATCAATAACTGTTCCCATAGCATATGGACCAAAACAAAAATTCATTGCTAGAATGGAAGAAGATTTAAAGGCGGAACGATCCATAGCAATAACTCTTCCTAGAATTTCATTTGAAATAACGGCTATAAATTATGATGCAGGCCGGAAGTTAAACAATCAACAGAAAATAGTCATTCAAAATCCAATTAATAGTAATGAATATAATTATGTTCATACATTGATACCTTATAATATTACCTTTTCATTAAGTGTATATTCTAAAAATATTGAGGATAATTTGCAGGTAGTGGAGCAAATTTTACCATACTTCGCCCCTGAATGGACATCATCTATTATATTAATTCCAGATTTAGATTTAGCCATGGATATTCCAGTCGTATTACAGAATGTTGTTATGAGTGACCGCTATGAGGGATCAATGGAAACTCCAAGATATATTGTTAATACCATGCAATTCGTCATGAAGGGGTGGTTATGTGGACCAATTAGAAATATTGGTATTATTAAAAGAACAACAGTTAACATTTCTAAATTAGGTGGAACTTTCGTAGATTTATATGTTACATCAAATACTAATCCTGCATTCCTTCAAGGAGATAGGATTTATCAGACAAATGGTAAACGAATAACCGCTAGAGGCGTAGTTGAATATTCCACGGAGTCTTATGTTCAGGTTGGTGGGGTATCAGGCAATTTCAATTCTACTAATACTATAATTTCATCTACCTCACTGAGACGGGCTGATGTTACTAATGTAATAGTAAATACTGCCATAGATTCTACCATTACTATAACACCAGGATTATTTGCTAATGGTTCCCCAACATCTAATAGTGAATTGTCTATACCTATTGAATATATTAAATCAACAGACGATTATGGTATAAGCATAGATATATCTGAATATAATGATTAAGAGAGAATATAATGTCTGATAATGAGAAAGATAATGAGAAAGATAAATTATCTAGAATTTTAAATATAACACCTACCCAATTATCTAGAAAATTAAATATTCCTGGTGCCAATGAGGAATATGCTGATATTGAACAGGCAAAATTCAATATTAAAGACATCATCATGAAAGGGTCTAGTTCTCTGGATGATCTTATAGATGTGGCAAGGCAATCTGAGCATCCTAGAGCATATGAAGTATTGGCTAATCTCATTAGAACCTTAGTTGATTCCAATAAAATATTAGTTGATATTAATATAAGAGAAAAATCAACTAATGTAAATAATGATAATCGTAAAATAAATAATAACAATATTTTTGTTGGTAGCACTAAGGATTTATTACAGGCCATTAATCCACAACAAAAAACGATAGAACATGATGACGATGAATCTGAGGAATAATAATGACAACTATTATTGATAAGAATGTATTTTATCTAGGAAATCAACGATTAAAAAAAGTAAATGTTCCAGTAAATTATACTAAGAAACAACTGGACGAATTTAAAAAATGCATGGTTGATCCAAAATATTTTATTAAAAAATATATTAAAATTATTACCTTAAATAAAGGATTAACACCATTTACTTTATGGGATTTCCAGGAGGAAATGGTTGATACTTTCGTTAATTGTAGATTTACTATATGTAAAATTCCTAGACAGTCAGGTAAAACCCAAACAGTTGTGGCAGTATTATTATGGTATATTCTTTTTCATGAGAATTATTCTATTGCTGTTCTTGCACATAAATCCTCACAGGCAAGGGAAATTTTAAGTAGATTGCAATTCTCATATGAACATTTACCTAAATGGCTACAACAGGGCATAGTTGAATGGAACAAAGGTAATATCATATTAGAAAATGGATCAAAGATAGAGGCTTCTGCAACTTCAGGTAATAGCGTTAGAGGAAAGACGTATAATTGCGTGTATCTTGACGAATTTGCATTCGTTCCCGAGAATATTCAAAATGAATTCTTTGCCACAGTATTACCTACTATTTCTGCTGGTGATGAAACAAAAATGATTATTACATCAACACCAAATGGGATGAATAGATTTTATAGAATTTGGATTGATGCCGAAAATAATAAAAATTCATTTGTTCCTATATCTGTTCATTGGTCAATGGTTCCTGGTAGAGATGAAAAATGGCAACAAGAAACCATTAGAAATTCATCGCAAATGCAATTCAATCAGGAATATGGAGTGGAATTCCTTGGATCACAGAATACATTAATTGCATCGGAAAAATTACAAAATATTCCCACAGAAATTCCAATTAAAGAAGATATGGATATGGCAATATATGTTGATCCATCTAAAAAAGAAAATCGAAAACGATTATACATTATAATTGTGGATACTGCCCGTGGGGTTGGTGGGGATTATTGTGCATTCGTAATATTTGATGTAACAGAAATTCCATATAAAATTGTAGGTAGATATAAAAATAATACTATATCTCCATTATTATTTCCTAATATAATTTATCAATTTGCCAAGTCATTTAATGATGCATATATTTGCGTGGAAGTAAATGACAACGGACAACAGGTAGCAGATATTTTATATCGAGAAATGGAATATGAAAATATGATTTTCTCCCAATTCAAAGGTCGCGCAGGGCAATCCATGAGTAGTGGATTTGGAATGAAACCTGCTGTTGGCGTAAGAACAACTAAATTAGTAAAAAGAATTGGTTGCACCAACTTGAAATCATTAGTAGAAAATGATAAATTATTAATGGTAGATGAACAGGTTAAAGATGAATTTTATAATTTTATTGAAGTGGGGGAAAGTTATCAGGCGGCAGAAGGTCATCATGATGATTTAGCAATGTGTTGTGTATTATTTGCATGGTTAGTGCAACAGCCATATTTTAAAGACTGGACTGATACAAACGTTAGAGAAAGATTAGTTAGTGAGAATTTTCAATTAATAGATGAAGATTTATTGCCTATGATTTCCTCTGCCGAAGAATATGATTATTCTGATGAAGTCAGGGAATTAAGTTATTCAGAATTTGAAAGATTTTTAAGATACGACTAATCATACCAAAATGCCATATTAACTAAATAAAAATAATAATAATAGAGATTTAAATGGAGAGTTATGTATGGCAATTAATCTTTTAAGCCCTGGAATTGAAGTTAGAGAGTTTGATTTAACACGAACTGGCCAGAATGTGCCACGTAAACCATTTGGGGCTATCGTTGGGGTGTTCGCACAAGGACCAATCAATGAACCAACTATGATTAGAAATGAAAAGGAGTTATCTGAAATTTTCGGAACACCTGATGGTGGTAATGACGAAACATTTTTCACCGCTGCCCAATATTTAGGGTATTCACAGGGATTGTATGTTGTTCGGGTGGCTAATAATACTGCATTCAATGCATATGCTAAAACTACAACCGAAATTGATACTATTACATTAAATACTCAGTCAGGAACATTTTCAAATTCAAATATAATTAACATTATTGGCGGAACAACCTATACTGCGGCTAACGTTAGCGTTACCACAAATTCAAATGGTGAAATTACTGCATTATCATTAGTAAATAATGGCATTTATTCTTCTTCTGATTTTCCAATCAGCGCAGAAGGATTTATGAATATTACAGCCAATAATCAATCTAATTCAGCTTCTACATTAACTGTTAATCTAACATATAGACCAGTTTCCGTGTCTAATCAAGAATCTTTCAGTATTACTAATTACACTACAACTAATGCTGATGGAAGAACTATTCTTGATGATACTCAATGGAGAAGTAAAATTACTGCTAATGGGTATACTACAGATACCAATGTGTTATGGGTAGCTAGAACCAGTGGCAATACTTCAAATGGATTTAGAATAAGCATGTGTGATAGTGCTAATGCTTATGTTCAAAATTTAAATCCAAAATTCTCTGCTGCTTCTGCAAACGTAATGTTCGTTCAGGGCAGTAAAAGTGCAAACGTTGTTACTGCTACTAATGCCGCCGCCGCAGTATTAGCCGCCGCGTTTGCATATAGAGACGTGTTATCTCTAGAAGTTAGACCATCTGCAACTGGTAAAACTGATGGATTTCCTGCACAATTTAATTTGATTGCATCAAAACAAGTTGTTGGTGCAAACGTAGTATTAACTCTAGAATCTGCTTGGACTCGTCCAACATCTACAATCATAGTTAGTGGGCAAAATTTCAGATTAGCCGGAACTACTCAGGCTGCGGTTATGCTTAGACAGTGGGAATTTCATCGGTTTACTCCTAATCCTGCTAATAGAGCATTTCCTGGCGCGCCGTTTGCATCAGATACCGACCCTTCTACTTCTCAATTAAAAAGAGGAATAGGGGCTAATACATATTACGTTAATGATAAAATATTTACTGTAATTGCAGATAAAGATAATAATGTTGTCTTTAAATCTCAAGGAACTAGGGCTGATCTTAAATTTGTTCCACAAAATAAAAAAGCGGCCTATGGTGCGAATTATCATATTAATATTAATAATGATTTACAAAATAGTTATGTATGGTGGGCTAATCATAGATCAGGAATTGCTATTACAAATCCAACTTTAATGTCTAATTTAGATACTCTACCATATACTGCTTTTCTAGGCAATGGTTCCGATACTGTTACAGAAGATAATATTGCCCTTAATACTCTTATGGAGGGATATGATTTATTCAAAGATAAAGACAAAATTGATGTCGATTATCTAATACAAGGTAAAGCTAATGGTGGGGATTATGGTGAAGGCTTAATCAATTATATTACTACTGAAATATGCGAAACTCGACGCGATTGTATGGCATTCGCTTCTCCTAAAAAAGAATATGTAACTAAATCAGCCGACATTAATAATATTACTACAACATTATCGTTATGGGCAAACGCAGTTACTAAATCATCTTTCTTAGTTCTAGATTCTGGATATAAAACTATTTACAATCGGTATAATGATAGTTTTATTGATATTCCATTAAATGGGGATACTGCTGGTATAGTAGCAAGAAGTGCGTTTAATGCCGGTCCATGGTTATCTCCTGCTGGGTTTAATAGAGGCGAAGTTAGAGTTTGTCGTCAACTTAAATTCAACCCTTCTCAACGAGAACGTGATGATATATATCCAAATCCAATTAATATTAATCCATATGTTCAATTTAGAGGGAAAGAAGCAATTCTATTTGGAGATAAAACAACTTATGGTATGAATTCTGCTTTTGATAGAATTAACGTCAGACAATTATTCATCTATCTACAAAGAGTAATCTCTGACGTTGCAAAATTCACACTATTTGAAATGAATGATGAATTTACTAGAGCACAATTCGTAGGACAAATTGATCCAATTCTACGTGATGTTAAAGGTAGACGTGGAATTTATGATTATAGATTAATTTGTGATACAACTAATAATACTCCTGATGTTATTGATACAAATGGATTTATTGCTGATATCTATATTAAACCTGCTAGATCAATTAACTTCATTCAGTTAAATTTCGTAGCTACTGCAACGGGAACAGAGTTTAATGAAATTATTGGTAATACTGATAGCCTTGCAAGCTATCAAATGACATCATAAGTAGTAGTAATTAAAACTACTACTTATTATTAAAATTTTTTAAGGAGATAAAATATAATGGCTACGATTTCAAATATTGAAGAATTTAAAACAAGATTAGTTAATGGTGGAGCAAGACCAACATTATTTTATGTTACTTGTAACTTCCCAAATAGTTCTTCTTCTGCCGCCGGTAAAGATAATTTAACAGCAGTGTCTTATATGGCCAAGGCGGCGTCAATTCCAGAAAGTATTATTAGTAATATTGATGTTGGATTTTTTGGGAGAAAAGTTAAGTTAGCTGGGGATAGAACATATAATAATTGGGCAATTTCAATTATTAATAGTGAAACTTTTGATGTAAGAGGTGCCTTTGAAGAATGGCATTTTGACTTAAATTTACCTGTTTCTAATATTCGTGATCCTGCTATGACCCAAATATTAAATTATAAACAAGATGTCACAGTTACTCAATTAAGTCAAAATGGATTACCATTAAGAACATATAGAATGATTGGGGCATTTCCAATTCAAATTGGTGCAATTGACCTTTCATGGGACAATCAAAATACAATTGAAGAATTCCCCGTAACATTTGCATATGATTATTGGTTATTAGATCAGGGATTTGATCAATAATTTAATATACTCTAATATATAATTATTATAATATTAGGATATGATTTATGAAATTATTTGGTATTGAATTAAAAAGAGTTCCTAAAGAAGAAGAAAATCAATCATTTACTCCACCAATATCTGACGATGGTGGAGTAAATATTGCTGTTGGTGGATTTACTAGCAGCTACGTTGATCTAGAAGGCGCTAGTAAGACTGAGGCAGACCTTATCACTAGATATAGAGATATGGCCCTACAGGCGGAAGTAGAGACTGCCGTTGATGAAATAACTAATGAAGCTATTTCAGTTGATGATGATACTGGTAGAATTGTCGAATTAAATATGGATTTAATCAACATTCCTGATCAATTAAAATATTCCATTAAAAGAGAATTTGAATATTGTCTTCAATTATTAAATTTTAATAACAGAGCATATGAAATTTTTAGACAATGGTATATTGATGGCAGATTGTATTATCATGCAATCGTAGATGAAAAAAATCTTAGTCGTGGTATTAAAGAATTAAGAAATATTGATCCAAGAAACATTAGAAAAATTAGAGAAGTTAGAACTCTTAAAGGGGAAAATTTTGTTCAACAATCTAATAATGGTGATATTCCAAAACAGAAAGTTACTGAATATTTTCTATTCTCAAATAAGTCTAATGCATCAGGTAAAGATTTTAACGCTCAATATAGTTTAAAAATTGCCAAAGATTCCATCGTATTTTGCACGTCTGGATTAACTGATAAAACTAATCAGATGGTATTGTCATATCTTCATAAAGCAATTCGTCCAATGAATATGCTTAGAGCGGTAGAAGATTCTGCATTAATTTATAGAATCTCCCGTGCCCCAGAAAGACGTATTTTCTACATTGACATTGGAAATTTACCAAAAGCAAAAGCTGAACAACATGTTCGGGACATGATGGTAAAACATAAGAATAAATTAGTATATGACGCATCTACTGGCGAAGTTAGGGACGAACGTAAATTTGCTACTATGCTTGAAGACTATTGGATTCCTCGCAGGGAAGGCGGGAGAGGAACAGAAATTTCTACACTTCCTGGCGCATCTAATTTAGGTGATATTTCTGATATTACTTATTTCAAGGAAGCATTATATAATTCATTAAATATTCCTACTAATAGATTAAACTCAGATTCCCCATTTGTATTTGGACAAACTGATAGTATCAGTAGAGATGAAGTTAAATTCTATAAAATGATACAGAGAATGAGAACTAGATTTCAGGGCTTATTTCTTAGCTTTCTAGAAAAACAATTAATTCTCAAAAAAATTATTAATAGTAATGACTGGAAATTCCTCAAAGAAGAATTGAAATTCTCATTTACTGTAGATAACTATTTTGCTGAATTAAAACAAACTCAAATTATGAAAGAAAGACTTAATCTAGCTAGTATTGCCGAAGTTTATATCGGCAAATATTATGATGAAAGTTATATTAGAAAAACAATTCTAAAACAGACCAATGAAGAAATTGCTCAAATGGATGCTAATGCTGAAATTGATAAGCAGAAAGAAGATGCTAGACAATTCCAGCAAGCTGAAAGAGATATTACTATTGGGGAAATGCAGGCACAGTCTCAGTTGAAAATTCAATTACAACAGGCACAAATGTCCCCTGATCCAGAAGCCGCGACGCCGGCACCTAAACCAAAATCTAATAACACTAAATAAAATAAAGCATAAATTATTTAGACATAAGGAAATGAAAATGACAATAATCAATGAAAGTAAAGATGAATCCCATAGAGAGGAATATCGTATAAGATATGTCCCAAATTCAATTAAACAAGAAGATGGTAGTTTTAAACATGGATTTATGGTTCAGGGTAGAACGGTAAATCATCCACGTTTTGGTAGTTCCGTATGGGAAAATATTAGACCACATGAAACTTTAGATCAAGCAAAATCTTATGTTAATGGCGAAATAAAAAAAGATAAAAGTGGCAAAAGCCATTATTTATCACATAATGAAGGTGGTCCTCATGATGGAAATCTTCGCGGCCTAGGTGAAGAATATAATGGAAATACTATCAATGAAAGTAAAAATTTAATTAATTTTTCGCAGGCTAGAAATGCAACAGATTTCGTTAATTCTGTCAATAACATATTAGCAGCTAAAGTTTCTTCTAAATTAGATGCCATGCGTCCAAGAGTAGCAAGTGATATGTTTAAAGGTGGTTATTTACCAAAATCTGGGGATGAACAGGAATTTGAGGATAAACATACTATTAATGTAATTGATTACCCTGTTAAAAATGAAAATGGATTGCCATTTAGAGATACCTCAATTCCTGAACGCACAAATAGACAACAAATGCCTGCTTCTTATAATAGAGGCGAAGATGCCCATGTCAATAGTTAATAAAGAATAATACTGTGAATATAATAAAACCATTATCAAATGCAATTTATTTAGGCACAACTGGTAATACTGTCAGTAATGCTACATTAGTATATATTACAACACATAATCAGCACGCTATAATAACTATTGCTAATTCATCTGGGGCAAATCAGTCATCTATTTTCGTAACAAATCCAAATTATATACTTGTAGAAAAAAAACCATCAGATTTATTATTAGCTAATACTTCATCTGATGC
>Ga0208147_1000155_pt1 | contig 26315 bp, 18 predicted proteins | sample DEB3_08_DNA_FD_184520 | JGI IMG/M metagenome (GOLD analysis project Ga0208147, IMG submission 184520) | Aqueous microbial communities from the Delaware River and Bay under freshwater to marine salinity gradient to study organic matter... | ecosystem: Environmental > Aquatic > Marine > Coastal ... | reverse complement strand
CTCCTTGCTCAGTACGTCTGCCCCGATGACCCTTCCAACCAGAAGTTCCTCGTCTACCTGAATCAGGCTCGGGAACGCATCATCAACTCTGGCAAGTGGAAGGGCATGACGTTTGGCGTTACCTTCAGTGTCGCCAATGGGTATTTCACCCTTCCCCGTGATGCGGAAGCTCTTCTTGGCATCCATGTGAATCGCCACATCATCGGCATTCAATCGCCTTTTTATGAATACCTCCTGGGTGGACCGAACAAGCTGCCAGAAGTTTCTGAAGGTCCGGTAATGAACAGCACCATCGACATGGGCGAGAACTTCGTCACCATGATCGACATCGACACCCCTGGGACGATCCGCTTCAAGACCACCAGCAACGACGATGCGGGTATGGAAGTGGTAATCTATGGCAACAACGCCGGGGAAGCGGTCTATGTGGACGGCAATCTTGGCGAGACGTTGACCCTGGTTTCTCCCTCAGGCAGCGTCACCTCGACAGCCACCTTTGCCCAGCTCACCAGCGTCCTCAAGCCAGTGACGAAAGGAAATCTGGAGATTTACGTCGTCAACGGGGCTACCGAAACGCTTCTGGCCACCTACCAGCCAGGGGAAACTTCCCCTCAATATCGTCGCTACCGTCTGAAAACTGACTCAGCAACCACGACTGTCACAGGTCTGTGCAAGCTGAAATACTTCCCGTTGGTGTCGGAAACGGAGCCTCTGGTTCCTGCAAACATTGGAGCCTTGAAGATGGCTCTTCTGGCACTAACGTATGAAGACGCCAACGACCCCGGAGCTTCCGATGGGTATTGGTCCCGCTGCTACGCTCTTCTCAATCAACAGCTGAAAGAGAACCGTGGCGCAGCACGGTACGTCCCTAATCTCCGCATGACCCCCGCAGGTTCTCTGAACATTCCCCGCACAATCTAATGGCATTTCCTTCTCCATACGGTCCTCAACCCGGAAACCAATTTGGTGCGGGTTCTTTGTCTGCTGGCACCAGTGGGTTGACAGCTGCCGCTGGAGGTCTTGGCAATATGCGAGGTGTGCCTAGTGGTCGTTCGGGAACGGACTTGCAGCGCATGATGGAGCAGACGATCCGCAGGAATCGCAGCCAAGGCAACTATGGCGCGGCTTTCCAGACTGCGGTTATTGGCAATAACGTCCTGCGGGAACAGCAGAAGGATCAGGCTGGATGGAGCGAGATTGGGAAGCTCTACCAAAACATGACGGGTCAGCAGCCAGCCGCCACTCCAGGACAACCCCAAAACCCAGCGCAAACTCTTCAGGGAGCCGACATTTCCAAAGCTGGCTGGGGCATGAACGAAGCCAACACTGGAGATCGTTCTCAGAACATCGCTGCTGCCAAGCAGGCTGGAACTTTCAATGCCATCGTAGATCGTTACAACCAAGCCGCCAAAGGCTCTGGTAAGATGATGGATGCCAGCGGGAATATCGTGGATGCCCCTGCTCCTGGAGCCACTCCTGCGGTCACTACTACTCCGAATCCTGCTGCTCCTGGAAACAAGATGGTGCAGCCGATCCGTGAGTTGGCAAAGACCGACATAATGTAAGACTTTCTTTTCCCAGCAATCAATACCAGTTAAGTATGGACCTCCAACAACTCATTGCCCTCCAAAAAGCCTCCGGTGGCCAGAACACCATCACCCCCGAGAATGCTGGACGCATTATGGGTCTTGCTGCCCAGCAGGAAGCCAATCGCCAGCTTTCCATGGATGCTGGTAAACTTGCCGTAGAGGAACGCAAGCGTCTTCAAGAAATGCAGCAGGGAATGACTCCTGGGCAAATTTCTGGCTCCACAATCGTCGCTCCTTCGGGTGCTCGCTTTGTCACTGATGCCAAGGGAAATGTGGTCGGTATGAATGCTCCTGGGCAAATTCCTGGAGCGATGCCTATCGGAAACGAAACTCAAGCCGATGCCCAGAAGGCATTTAATCGTGGTGAAGGAACCGCTGCCGAGCGAGAGCTTTTCTCCAATTCCTTCTCCGGGACTAAAGGGGATATGGGGCTGCTTCGACGCACGTTCATCAATGAGATGCAGAAGCAGGCTCCAGCACAAGCTGCTGTGGCGCAAGCTGACGCTCCTCCTGTTACCAAAGAACAGTTCATTCCCAATATCCGCTCGATCTACGATAGAAGCGGATTTGGTGCGCGTGCTCCAGAAGCTCCTGCTCCTAGTGCCGCCGAGATGGAGCAGATGCAGACGGAAAAAGATCTTTTGGAACAGCGATTTGCTTCTTCTGGAGCTGCCTCTCCAGAACAACAGACGGAAGACACATCCCGTGCGGATATGTACCGTAAGCTGAAGGAGCTTGAGGGCTACCTAAAATCTGGCTCCTTCTCCGTAGCTGGTGGGGAGGCTGGACTGGCTATTTCTCCGTCTGCTCGCATTAAAATGGAAAACGAAGTTTCGGATCTTCGAGAAAACATTGCTAGGTCTGGTAAAAAATCGTCTGAAATCGCAGCTAAAACTGCGGTTCCAAAAGACGCCATGGCTCGTTATCAAGCTATTCTCGACTCTCTCGCTCGCGTAAGAAAATAATCCATGGCTCTCATCGACCTAACTCCCGAGCAACTGAATCTGGTGGAGAATGCCCTTGTGGCTCCTCCGCCTCCAACTTTTCAGGAGCAGATGATTTCTCCCGAACTCAGGGCGAGAGCTGCGTCTGGGATGCTTGGATCGGCTGGGAGGTTCATCGAGCAGATGGCTAAAGAGCAGGAGAAGAAGGCCGAAGAGGGCCGTGTCGCCAGCCTTGCTCAGGAGGCAGCTTCCATCAGTCCTCTCGATCCTGAATACGATATCAAGGTGCGCCAGCTCTCCATGCGCGACCCAGCTGCGTTTGCCACAGCCGCTGTTCAGCAGGCTCTCAATCTTGGCGATGCGGCACGCAAGCAGGCGATTGAGCAGATTCAGAACCAGCAGGCAGGGCAGATCTTCAATCTCCCATCCGAGGAGAGACAGCAGCTCCTGCGAAGCGGAAACCCGATTGCCTTCAAGAATCTCCCGCTGCTTCAAAAGGCCGAAGAGATGGATGTCAGCACCCAGGAAGCTCTGTCCGAGATCCCTGAGTTTGCTCGCCCTACGGGTGATCTCAGTCCTGCCCGTGCCAAGCTGGAAGCCAAGAAGTTCGAGAACACGCTGCCTCCCGCCCTCCGCAAGGTCAAAGGTTTGGAGAACCGTCAGTATGCCGCTGAGTTGGCCAATCGCTGGATGAAGGCTGATATGGAGAAGCAGAAGATGCAGAAGGAGGACTCCAAGAACATCCCTGAGAACGGTTACGAGGCAGATGCTATCCTTGCCGAATTGACCGCAGCTCTCGGCATGGACCCTGCCAAGTCCGTGATTTCTGCCGAGACAGCCAAGATGATTGCTCCTGCCTACTCGAAGCTGTTCCCGAAAGAGGAGGCAGCTGCTCCAAGCATCCACCCCAACATAAAAGAAATGGTGGATCTGAATCGCTACAATCCGGCACTTAATCCTTGATTTTCGAGCTTTCCCGTAGCACGATGGTAGCTTATGGTTCCATCCTGGCTCGAAATCCAAAAGCAACCCTGGTTCTCCTCACTTACCCCCGAGCAGAAGGCTCAGTCACTGGATCAATGGACCCAGGACATGCAGGCAGAAATCGGTCAGGATACCGAGCAGCTTGACCTTCTTGGAGCCTCTTCGGAGCTTGAGAAGAAGCGCATATTCGGGGAAGAAGTCCCTGCTTTTGAGCAGTATCTCCCTGAATACAAAGCCCGCAAAGCTGCTGATCAGCAGGGATTCTTCTCCCAGATGGGCGGTGCTCTCAAGACCGGACTGAGCGATGTCACCACCGGACTCGGTGTGACTTTCGACAAGCTCACTGGAGACAACGAGGAACTGGCTCAGGGCATGGCTGCGATGAACGAAACGCAGCGTGAACGCCAGCTCAACAAGACCACCCGTGACGTTGAGCTTGAGAAGGCTCTGGCAGAGAACGCCAAGCAGTTCAAGGAAGCCAAGGGATTCTGGCCTACCACGAAGGAACTGATCGACTACGCTGGCATTGCCGTTACCAATCCGGTTGCCATGACCAAGATGGCTCTGGAGTCGGCTCCGAATGCCCTCATCTCCATTGGGGCAACAACGGCTGGCGGTATCCTTGGCGCAGCTGGTGGTCCTGCGGGCATCGCAGCCGGAGCCGCTGCTGGCGGTGCCGCTGCCAACATCCCGATGGAAATTCCCGGTGCTATCCACCAGTCCTTGATGGAAGCCACTCAGGGTCAGGCTGCGAATTGGGACGCTGCCAAGATCAAAGAGTTCTTGGATGCCAATCCTCAGGTCACTGAAGCTGGCTTGAAGAAGGGGGCTATCCGAGGCACAGCGATTGGTATCGTCGAAGGTCTGACCGCTGGCATTGCGGGTAAAGTTGCTACTATTCCTGAGCGTGCAGCCGAGAAAGCCATGCTGATTCATGTCGGCAAGCAGATTGGTAAAGACATCGCTACGCCAACGGATGTTGCTGCCTTCCTTGAAGCCGGAAAAGACTTGGCTAAAAGTCAGCTTGCGGAGATTGGAGCTAAGACCATCGAAGGCTACTCCATGGCCCAACGAGCAGGTCTTATTGCTGGAGCCGAAGCCATCGAGACTGTTGGTGAAGGTCTTGGCGAATACTCCGCCCAGAAAGCGGCTGGAGAAGAAGTTGATCCGACTGCCATCTTCCAGGAAATGGCTGCTGGTCGCGTTCTTGGCGGTGCCTCGGCTCTTGGTGCGCGTCTGGCGAGTCTTCCCCAGAAGATTGCTCAGGCAGGCCCAGAGGCACAGCAGGCGGCTGGAAATCTTACGGAAGCACAGAACCTCAATGAGCAAGCTGGGCAGAACCCTAATGCCACGGCAGCTACAGCAGCTGCGGGTGCGGAAATCAACAAAGCTAGCACGGAGTTCATCAATCGGGTGGTTCCAAGCATTGGCTCCATCGTTCAGCCTGGAGCAGGTGTCCGTGCCGTTGTCCAGTCGAATCAGGTTCGAGAATCCCTCGGAGAAGAGTCCGATGATGAGAAGACGCCCACCAATTTTTCGCCAGAAAAAACTCAGCAAGCTCTAGCTCAAGCTCCTGATGGTATTACCGCAGGTTATCGAATCACTGATCTCGGAAAGTCCGATGCGTATGGAAAAACAGGTGGCTGGAAACTCCATCTTTCAGTCAATCCTGAAAACTATCCTGCTGTTGATGCGTGGCTGCATAAGAACTTCAAAGGAGAGTACAAGCTGTTGGCGGGAGGTAGTCCTGAGGAAGGATCTGACTTTACCCTCTATATCGGACACAAAGATGAGGCTCGGGCGATTGCCGATAAAATCCAAGGTGCTCTTGGTGGTGTTTTGAATGACTTCCAAGAAGGGAAGGATACGGCGTTTAATCAAAAAGTTGGGGGCCGATTCGATGTCGCCTCCGGGACGAGAAATGCGAAGGACGCTCCTTGGCAATTCGCGGGAGCTAAAGGCATCCCTTTTGATCAATTTGCGTACGATGATGTTTATTTGGCGGGTGAATCGCCTAAAACGCGGGAAGAGTTCCTCCAGAAATCAACACCAGCTATCGAGCGAATTGACAAAGAACTCGCCGCTAAATACGGAGATTTCTATACGGGGACTGTTACCCAGCCTACTCAAACCACAGGGAGCGTTCCTTTGATGGTTACGGTGGATATGCGCCGTCAGTTGGCTGATCTTGGCTACTCAAAGGCTCAGATCAACTCCATGAAGCCTGCGGATGCACAGGACATCATTGCCCGTGGAACTACGGCACCTCCGAAGCCTAAGGTAGAAGCACCTACTCCGACCAATTTGCCGCCTACCGAGACGGCCCCCAAAACCCCAACCCCCACATCCAATGCCCCTATTCAAAGGCAAGTCTCAGAAAACCGTGTCGAAAAACGTGTCCAAACTGATGAAGGAGGGAAGACCGCAGAAACAAGCGGTGGCAATCGCCCTCCAGAAGGCGGGCAAGGCACGCAAGAAGATGTAACACTTCCGCCGCAAGGCGTTGTTCCGACAGAATCGCTACCTGAAGGACAGCCAACGCCGGGAGGCGTGGGCACTCCTCCACCAGCCACCAAGTCCGAAGCTGCCAAAAAAGGTCGCGCCATCGCCAGGAAAGCCCTGAAAGCTGCGGAGCGTAATATGCTTGGTCTTCCTTTCGTGGGCGACATCATTGACCAGATCGAATCTCGCATCGTCCTTCCTGCTCGCTCTGGCCGGAAAGGAAAAGGCGAATACGATGCCATCAATGCGAGTAGTAGCCCCGACAAAAACAAAGTCTTTGTCACTTTCCCTGGGAAGAATGTTTCTCCAGAATCCTACACGATTGACGTAGCCGCGAATGCTCTTGGCTACGGAACTAACATTGACGGCTTTGTGAACGATATTCTCCAGGCTCTGGAGAATCGTCGTGCCACTAAAGGTCGTGAGAAGATCGATGAGATCCGCGACAAAGCTGCGGTGGCTCAAATAGAAGCCTTCAATGAGGACAAGGGACTTGGGGAAAAGGAAGTTGACCTGAACACTTTGCAAGTTGGTAGCATTGTTGATGTTGCAGGAACCAAACTGACGGTAGCCAGTATTGAGTTTGAAAGCCCAGATAGCGAGACAGTATCCTCCGTTACTTTTGCTCCTTCTGAAAAATATGGAAGAGCGGAAGTCGTGCGTGGGGACGAGAATGGACCTCTTCGTACCAACGAGGAGGTTATTCAACCTCAAGAAATAATTGACCCGTTCAGTTCCAAGTACTTCGAGGAAGAGGAAAAAGCTGCTGTTACTGAGAAACCTACACCGTCCGCAGAAGAACTCGACCTTGGCGCAACGGAAAGCAAAAAGCCTGCTGTCCGTGGAGAAACTAAGAAGCCTCAGGCTGCAAACCCTCTTACCGAACTTCAGCAGGCCAAGGCAGAAGGAGAAGCGGAGCAGGCTCAAGCTAAACTCCCGCTGACACCAAAAGCGAAACTTGAAGCACTCGACCAGGAGGAGGCGAATCTCCTCGCTAAGTTCCGTAAGTCTCTTGGACAGACCAATGTTGGTTTCAATCCAGAAACATTCGGCATCGCCGTGCAGCTCGCGGGAGTCGCTGTTCGCAAAGGAGCGGTGCGCTTCGAGCAGTTTGCCCAATACATGAAGGAAGTCCTTCCTGATCTCTGGGATAGCATCAAGGATGAGCTTGCCTCCGTTTGGTATCGTGCTGCTCAGGACAACGAGGCATTGGAGATGCCCCCTGGAAGGCAGCAGATCAAGGACATTCTGGACACCCTGAGCCAGCCTCCGGTTGCTGAAGAGATTGTGGAGGAGGAAGAAGCTCCTGTCATTGAGCCTGCCCCAAGCCCAGCCTCTCCGCAGGCTCTGCGGACTCCTATTGGTTTCGGCTCCTACGAGAACAAAACCGTGGAGTTCCTTCTTGCCAATGATCCTGGCTACCTCTTCAACACGCTGTTTGATGCCAATGCCACGGTAAAGGCCGATCCTACTAAGCTCTCAACTATCCGTGAGATCGTTCGCCAGCTTCCAGAATACAAGAGGTATCTAGCCAGTCAGGCCAAGACCAAAGAGCAGCTCGCTGCCGAGCGCACGGTGGCTGTGGACACTTCGATTGAGAACCTCAAGAACATCGCCCCAGAAGCCTCGGTAACGGTGGCTGAAAGCGGTGCCGTTCAGGTCAAGAAACCTTCGGATGCCACCAAGAGCGTTCTCAAGAAGTTTGGCTTTGTCTACAACAGCAAGACATCCGCTTTCGAGACGAAGGACTATGCCGCCGTCAAGGAGATGGGAGAATACCTTGCTGCTACCGATGAGCGCAAGGCCATGCGTGATAGCCCGATTGAAAAGAAACGTGTCGAGATCCGTGCTGCTTTGGATGAGGCGGATGATGAGTCGCGGAACGCGATTCCTTTCTCGTCCACTCGAATCGCCAAGCCAAGCCCGATGGAACGATCCATCCTGGAGTTCTACCAGAAAGCAGTTCGCGCTGCTAAGATCAGCCTTCAGACGGCGCAGAACCAGCTCACCGATGCTCTTTCCATTGCTCTCGCCAAGAAGAATGGCAAGCCAATGTATCTGCTTGGTTCCCAGGCTGGCTACGGAAAAACCTATGTGATTGCCGCAGCTCTCAAAGAGATGCAGGACAATGGAGCCATCAATGAGAACAGCCGAGTGATCTTCTTCACGCTGAACAAGCGGTTGATCAAGCAGGCCAAGAAGGACATGGGTAACTTGTATGATGGGAAGATCGAGTTCAAGACCTACTCCAATCTGGACAACTTTACTGAAGAGGACTTCTCTCCTTCCGATGTCCTGATCTTCGATGAAGCCCACAACATCCGCTACTCGGTTACTGGCGTTCCATCGCCCCGCGCCAAAAAGGCCGAAGGAATGATCGATAAGGCAGCTTTCACCCTGTTCTCCACGGCGACTCCTTATGAGTCGGTTGAGCAGATGCGCTTCCTCTGGCCCACAGGGGTTTTCAACGAACTCAAAGGAACCTTCTTCCCAGAAGACTCCGAAGAGAAGGGCTGGAAAGACTTCGCAGTTGCCGCAGGAGCCACTCCTAAAGGCGACTTGGTGACGTTCAACGCCCAGGGTCAGGATGCGATTGCTGATCAGACTTTTGCCCGTGAGTTCCTCCGCAAGAAAGGCATGTTCTCCTACCGCTCATCCAATATCCCTGAGGGTATGGCGGAGTCCTCTCTTGCAGGAGTCGAAGGAGATGCAGAATGGGCATCGATTGCTGAAGCCGTAGTCAAAGCCTTCGAGCAGTTCCCGTTGACCCCTAATGACAAGGGGTATGTGACCAACCTCCTCAAGAGGATCTTGGAAGCCTCAAAGATGGGTAAGGCGGCGGAGCTTGCCCGCAAGGAACTGGAGGAAGATCCGAACAAGCGTGTTGTCATTTTCACGGAAACCAAGTCGGAAAGCATCAAATCCTTGGCAGAGTTCTCTGAGCTGGCTGCGGCTATGGCGGCAGATCCAAAAATGCGGATTCCAGAAGGATTTCCGCAGCTGCCAAACGTCATCAAGGCGTTCGCCTACATGCACGATGTTCTTGGCCTCCAAGAGATCAATTTCCCGTCTGTCCAAGATTTCTTCCAGAAGGAGTTTGGAGCTAGAAACGTGGTTTTCTACACGGGAAGCGAGTCCGAAGCTCAAAGGGTTAGCTCTCAGGAATCATGGGAGAAAGGTGAGCCTCGTCTCATGGTTGCCACAATGGCGGCTGGCGGAACGGGTCTTTCTCTCCACGACACCTCCGAGGGAGGCAAGTTCCCGCGTGTTCAGATTTCCGTCAACCTTCCTTGGCGTGCCTCTGAGCTTGAGCAGGTGTCCAAACGCACGGCTCGTTCTGGCATGACCAGCAAGGCCAAGTCCTACTGGCTCTTCGCCAACAACCTCTTCAATGAGAACAAGCTGGCTTCCACCGTTGCCAGCCGTCTCAGCGGTCTTTCCTTCCTTGTCACTGGACAGAGTTCCTCAACGGCTCAGTCCATGGCAAATTATGAGTGGAAGCCTCTTGAGAATAAAGTGGAGGAAACGGATGCGAGTCCGTTGAGCAAGGGGATGGACGCCCCAATCACAAATGAGGTAGCTTCCTTCTTCTCCGCCGATCTGCCTGAGGGTGAACCCAAAGGCAAGGTCAGCAAGAAGGACTTCGAGGAAGGCATGAAGATCGTCGAATCCCTGATCAGGAAAGCTCGCGTGGTTGTCGTTGAAGACACCCGTGAAAACCTGCTCAAGCGGGATGACATCCCTGAGGAAGTCAAGATAACCATCCGCAAGGGTGCTCAGGGTGCTTACTCCCAGGGCAAGGCAGTCGTCGTCCGTGACGGCATCCAAGCCACCAGCTACACGACGAGCTATGCCAAAGCCGCAGCTGCCGTTATCTTCCACGAAATGCTGCACTACGGCATGGATGTTCTGCGCTACGACACCAAGTTCGCTGACATCTACAACCAGTGGAGGAGTCTGGTGCGTGAGAACGTCACTCCTAAGATGCTGGACAATTTGGCAATGAATCCAGGCTACCGTCACTTCGCAGGATGGGCAGATTCGGATAAGATCCGCGTTCGTGCCGAGGAAGAAGTCTTCGTTCGCCAGATGGAGTCTCTGTTCCGCCGCAAGGGCAACCTCGCTTTCCGTGAGCAGAATCTGCTTCAGCGCATCAAGTCCTGGATTGGCCGGATGCTAGAACGTCTCTTTGGTGAACCTATCGAAGGTCGCCTGAAGGATGAGATCCTCGAATCCTGGGGCAAGAAGATCATCAATGCCGTCCAGATCAGCAATGTGATGGCTGAGTTTGATGGTGGTGTCAGCACCTCCATGAATGCTCAGGACGCTGAATACCTTCAGCTACTTGAGAGTGGGGACAATGGTAATGACAATCTTATCGAGCAGCTCCGCAACACGGTGCTGTCCGGCGATACCCCCGCTGCCCGAGAGACGCTTGCCAAAGCGGTCAGTGATACATGGGCGATGAGGAATCCGAAAACTGCGGAAAAGCTGCGCTCCCAGATCAACGCCCTGGCTGTGGCCGCTGGCGTGTATGCGGAAAACGGGGAGCCAGTGATGTTTTACCGTGGTGGCTCTGAGGCTCTAAAGACACAATACCCGGGAGTTTCATTTTGGACGCCGAGTGAAACCGCCGCAAAAAAGTTCGCGGAAAGGTCTGGGTATTCTCTTGGCAGAGATATTACAAAAACGGCAGCAATTCTTCTTAACCGCCGAGTAATTTCTGCCCTCCTTGACCCAAAACTCAATGCAGATGTTGTCCGCACAGCGGCATACACAGCAGCTGGGAATATGCTCACCGACTATGCCTTTGACAAAAATGGAGGCGAGTATTTCTACGGGCGCTTGGAATCCGCAAAAAAGAGATACCCTGTATCTACTCCAAGGGGACAAGTCCTTAAAGCACTGGAAGAATTTTTGGATGATAACTCTTTGGAAAATGCCAAAAAGTTTCTCGTGTCTCTGGAGGAAAAAAACCCAGAGATGTCGCTGTTTGAATCTGAAGATTCACACACAAGGTTTGACGAATGGCTCCGCGCAGAGCCTGCAAAATTTCTTGCTTCTCAAGTTGGTAAAGACCTGACAGCAGAGTCTTTGCGAGACCTTGGAGATAAAGGAGCAATGCAGCGGCTGTTTGCAGCTACAAACGACCCTCTTGTAACGACCAGTAGAGGAGCCGAAGGCGCTGAGATTAGTGCTATGTATGGCTACTATTCGCCTCTCCGAGTAACTCGGAGAGTTGGGCTAGTTCTTGGAGGCAACATTAAACGGACTGCCTCCGAAGGAGCTATTTCAGTAGAATCTGCTGCTAAAGCCAAGAATGAAGGCTACACAGCTTGGTGGAATGATGAGGGGGTTGGGCCGGATGTTCTTGGCAAAGGAAAATCTGCTCCTGAAGTCGTCCCGCTTGGTTCGATCACCGGGTCCGTCAAGTCTCTTGAACTTGTAGATCTGGATTCTTCTGGTAACCCAATCCTACTTTCCCAGCGCTTCAATCCTGAGTCCCCTGACATCCGCCTCTACGCAGGCGAATACACCGAAGGAACCACCACCCAGCGTCGTGGCAAGGATCGTATTGCGACCTTTGCTCCCGAAGATGTGGCTGCTGTCAAAGATTTCATGTCGGGGAACGATCAGTTCAACAAGCTCAAGCAGGTTCTTGGTCTTGTGGATGGCGGTGAGATGGGCAAAGTCGAGAAGCTGGCTCCGCTCAAGGATGCCGCTAGGAATGAGATTGGATTCGAGGACGATTCCACGGGTGCTCCGGTTGTCACTCCTGAGGCTACTCAGAAGGCCAAGGAGCTTGCCGAAAAACTTCTTGATCCAGATTCAAAGTTTGGTGCCGAATACCAGAGCAAGTATGGAGTTGAATCCGCAGCCACCGCAGTTCTCCAGATGGAGCTTTTGCGCTACGGTCTTGCTCTTGCTGCCAAGAATGACAGCTCCCTCCTTGTTGCTCTCCGCAGCAACTGGAACGGTGTCATGCTCGGTGCCTACGTCTCGGCCACCAGCGCGGGTCGTGTACTCAATGTTCGCAGTCACTACGTCAATCAGGTGATGAAGACGATTGACATGATGGACAAGGCTCAGAAGACGGAAGCTACTCGGAAGATCAATGAGCTTGGTGTCTCTGAGGATGGTGCCGAGACTTTCGTGACTAGCCTTCAGAACGTCATCAAGAACCTTCAGTATGCTCAAGAACGTCGTGAGGAACTGCTCAAGGCGATGCTTGGCAACCAGAAAGCAGGCGACTTCGAGAAGAAGGGTGATCCGTTTGGTTGGGTGGATGTTGCTTTGACGCAGATCGACAAGGATAAGAAACAGCTCTTCATCAACATCCTCACGGAGTTCCGCAAGATCGCTCGTTTGACTGAGCAAAGAGACGCTATGCGGAAGTCGGCAAACGCTGCCGAAGCCTCTATTCTGGACGACATTGGTGGGCAGGACTTTGAAGTCCCCTCGACGATCAATGAAATTGATGCGGCTATTGAAAACAGCCGCAAGAAGGTCAACGAGTACCTCAACAAGTGGTTTGAAAGCGACAATGATTCCGAAGGGGACATTGCGGGAGATGATTCCTCCGGTGACGCTGATGCGGAAGTTGAAGATTCCGAAGATGCCAACGACGCCACGGAAGCGGCGAAGAAGGTCATTGAGAACCTCAAGGCGTTCCTTGCCAAGAAATACAGCAACAAGAAGCCTGCTGAGACGGCCTACCAGAAGATCAAAAAGATTGTCGATGCTGCCATCGCTAATCCCGATGATTGGCCGTTCACTAGGTTCAAGGAAGAAGCTGTCAAAGAGCTGAAGAGCTTGGGCATCGACGCCAAAGTTCAGGACGAACTCATTTCCCGTGCATTCACGGTCTTCACCCGCTACCAACAGAAGGATGCTGAACGCCTCGCCTCCACCCTAGTCAAAGAGAAGGCACCTAGCGTCAATAGCGTCCCGGAAAAGGTTCAGCAGCTTCGCAAGCTGGTGAAGAAGTTCTTGGTCAACAAGGATCGCCTCCCTTACGACGCTTTCATTCAGAAACTGACAGAGGAGATCGACAAGATTGGAGGAATCAAAGAGGAGACTGCCGACAAGCTTGCGGAAGCCGTCTACAAGAGCCACACGGAACGCCGCCAGGAGCAGTTGAACCGAAAGTTTGACCGCATCAGGGAAGCATTGCTCAATGGCTCGAACGAAACTTTGGCTAGGGAACTGGTCAAAGATAAGAATGCCGATCCAACCAATCCGGTTTGGCGCATCATTTCCCTGAAGAAACTGCTGGTTAACAGCGGTCTTTCCCAGACGGAAGCCTCCGAGGCTCTTCGTAAGTTCACTCAGAACGAGATCGACAAGATTTTTGAGCTTGCCGAAGGCACAGCCGCTCAAATGACTGCCGAGCGTGCGGATGCTTTTGTGAAGAGCTTCATCAAGAGGTATGAAAGGCAACTTGCTTCCCCTCCCAAGAAGCGCACAACGGCACAGGAGTCCCTAAGATCTCTCGTTCGCGCTCAAGTTAAAGTTCCTCTTCCGCAGGATTTGTTTGTGGCTGAAGCCGCTCGTTTCGGGGCTACCCAAGAACAGGCACTTCGTCTTTACAATCTTGCGCGTGTCGAAGCCGACCTTCTGACGGCAGAAAAAGGAGTGTCGCCAACCATGCTTCAAAAGCTGGTGAAGCATATCCTCTCCCGTCCTGCCCTCGCCAACGACCCTGTTGCACGAAACCTTGCCATCGAGAACTTCCTTCGTCACAACGGCTACTCCGATGCGATGATCGCCAGTTCCAAGTCTTGGATTCAGGCGGCTTTCGAGGACTTCATCAAGAAGGCCAAGATCGATGCCTTGGACAAGCATGTGGCGGAACTCCGTAAGCGTGCTGCCAAGGACAATGTTCCTTCCACCTTCGGTGTTGTTTCCGATCCCTTCCTCCTCACAGGCAAGGCCAAGCAGCAGCTCGACAAGGACTTGAGCATGATCCGCAAAGGTCTTGGCGACTTCGAGATCGATCCCCAGCAGGCTCTTGCCAAGGAGCTTGGTTACACGGGCTTCCGTCCAGAGGACTACAAGAGCCTCGCGGAACTCGACCTCAAAATTACCCGAGCCATTGAAGATGGTCGCCAGCATGATGTGAGCCTTGGCCTCAAGGAACTCTACGAGCTTCTCAGCCGTCGTCGCGCTCCAAAGAGCCTCGTCGAAGTGGCTAGTATCTCCTACATCAACAGTGCTCTTGGTGGCCTGGGAACTCTGGGAGTAAACGTCATCTCTCCTGCTGGAGCTTTCCTCAACCGCATCATGCTTGATCTCGGACGAGCACTTGTCCGTGGCAAAATTGATGAAGCCATCAACATCGGCAAAATCGCAATCGAATCTCTGAAGAAAATCGCTCGGGAAACTGAGTTTGGTCTTCTCAGCGGTGCCAGCAACGTGGCAATGAACAACGTCATCCAGGAAGTCACTACGCTTCAGGGTGAACTTCTTGCCGCTCGCCGTGTGGTCGCTAAGGGTAGCAAAGCCTCCTTGATGGACAAGCTCAAAGCTCGCTATACCATCGCAGCTGCCTACACGGGAATCATCTCCCGAGTTCTTATGACGGCGGACCATGTTTGGTCTTCCGTTCTTCAGAACTACTTCCTCAAGGTGCAGTCCATGAATGCCTTGATCGGAGCAGGCAAGCTCACCGCCAAGGAGTTTGTCCCGATGGTGTATAGCATCCAGACGCAGGAACAGGCTTTCCTCGACTTCAACAATCAGGTGATCTCTGCTTTCGCCCAGAAAGCTGACGAATTGTTCAAGACTGGCAACGCCACGAAAGATCAGCTCCTCCAGCTTGTCTCGGATATTGAAATCCCTGAAGGGCTGTCGGATGAGAATCGCGTCTTCATTGAAGACTTCAAAGGTGACATGCGCCGAGTCGTTACGGCATTTGAGAAACCTGAAACTCTTCGCCGCCAGCTGACCTTTGCCCTCCGTCAGGCAACGAACAATGCCCGTCTCCGCACAAGTGATCGAATCAATCGCGGGATCTACCTTACTCTCCAGAAGCAGATCAGTCCTGCACAGGCAGAGGCGGTTCTCAACTATGTGGACAAGGAATCCGACTACGAGATGGGAACGCATCGCGGTGAGAAGTCTCCGATGTTGGATGTGGTGAACACCTTTGCCCAGCTTGTCCGAGATGTGGGTCAGTCTGTGAAGACCAAGAATCCGATTCTCGGAACCATGCTATTCGGTTTCTTCGGCATTCCGGTGAACCTCTTCAACCGTGCTCTCTGGCTCTCCCCCTACGGATTCGTTCGCTACTTCCTCAAGAAGTCAATCAAGGTGAACTCGGATCAGTTCTACCAGCAATCCATGCAGACCCAGGCTCAGATGCGTCAGCGTCTCATTGAAGCCTTCGTCGGAACTGCTGCCATCGGACTCATGATTCTCATGAAGGGTGATGATGACGATGAGGAAGGTTTCAACGTCACGCTCGCAGGTCCGTCCAACAAGACCGAACAGGATGCTTGGCGCAAGAAGGGGCATCGCCAGGGTTCCTTTGAGTATGTCACCAAGGACGGCAAAGTGATCTCCTTGAACTGGGCGCGTGGTCCTCTCGAACCTTTCAAGATCGCTGCGCTTGCCGTAGGTGCCTTGGATGACATGCGCCTCAACCGCAAGCTGGGTGACAAGAATCTTCCGAGCGACTTCAGTGACTACTTCTCCGCCGTGGCTTACGGATGGAGCAAGCAGGCTGCTTTCTTCGGGGTGAAGAACACGGTGGGTGCCTTCCTAGAAGTCAATCCGGAAGCCAACATCGCTGGCAACCTCCTCTACAAGCTCAACCCGTTTGTGCCTTTCGCGGGAACCATCAAGTCGATGGAGAACATGCTTATCGGTCCTGATAGGTTCCGTGGTCGCACGGGTGCCTACTGGCTCAATCTTCCGATTGCTCGCTCCTTGGCTACCGAGAGGGCTGTGAATGCTCTTGGTGATCCCCAGGGCTACGTTCCAACGGATGCCTGGAGTACCCTGAATGACAGGGCTTGGTATAACGGAATGCCCCTGATGGTTTCCGGTTCCCCCACTGGCAGCGACAAGAGGATCTACGACTTCATCCTTGATCGTGGAACTGGTCCTGGCATCCCGCAGCGTTCCATCCTTGAGAACCAGAATGGCATCATGCCTGACAGGGACTGGCTGGACTACGTTGCAGCCCGTGGCAGGATTGTGAAGTCTGAGATGATCCGCCAGATGTCGAGGCTGGAGCGCATGGACGACGAGGATCTTTCCAAGGCTTTTGGTGAGATCAGCTCCAAGGCCACCCGCGAAGCCAAACGCAGGTTTGGTTATAAATAAAGCCTTGTTTTTTCAACCAGAAACCCTAGACTACCCAGACCATGACCGGACTATCCAAAGACCAACGCGACGCCCTCTCTCAAGCCTACATGAAGATGCTGGAGCAGTTTCCAGAATCTGTCGAAGGCGATGACATGGAAAACGACTCCGAAGTGGAGAACGAGGATATGGGCGAAGAAGGCATGAAAAAGGAGAAGGAAGGAGCCGAAGTCGAAGTTGAGATGCCCAAGAAGGGCGGAGCTTTGATGATGGCCTTCCGTAAGATGCACGGCAAGAAGTGATCTATGCCGCTTCCTGATCCCCAGACTCTACCGGAAGCTCTTGATCGTTCTATTACTTCAGGAGCGGGAAATCTACTTGCCCCTATTCTAGGTGGGTTGAGTTATCTTCCGGGAAAGGCTGGCGAGACTCTGAAAAAAGCGTCCGAGAAAGCAAGGAAGATTACAGAGGCCAATCGGGAGAGCCTAGACAGGTATCAGGGGAACTTTGCAGAACAAGCTCTGGCGGAGCTACCTGGTCAGTGGTTAGGATCTATCCCTGAAGCTGTCAACCTTGTTGGAGCCGGAGCGGTCCGAGCACCTGCTTGGGTGGCTACAAAAGCACCTGCGGTAGCAAGAGCTATCGAAGAGTTCGGCCCAACCGCCGTCAATTCCGCCTTCGCAGCCTCTCGAAGCTATGCAGCTGACAAAGATCCGAATAAGGCTCTTCGGGCAGCTATGTTTAACTTGTTTGGTGAAAAATGGTTTGAGCCTGCTTTAGGCGGTGATTGGACGGGAAACGTAGCGGGAGCCGTGATGGAAAACACTTACAATGCTGCCCCTTGGAATGCACTTAAAACAGCTTATGGACTCTACATGGGAGTGGATAAAAGTCAGCGTAGTGCGCTTAATCCGCGTTATAAACGTCTCGTTGAGGATGCTCTCGGTGCTCGTCGTGACGAGGCTCCTTGAAATTTACTTTAGTAAATGATGAAAGTCACCCGACCAGGAGACAGCACGGGCAACGATTGGCGTTATGTCCAGCCGGAGACGGCTGCGGTATTCACCGCCTTCTCTTTCTACGGACTCCTGGAGGCTGTGGAAAAGCATCGCAAGGCCATGAAGCTCGATCTTAGCGAAGGCTGGATGGATCGATTCCAAGATGACCTCTGCCGCCAGAACGAGCGAGTCCCCTGTGACAGAGGAAAGAAACAGCCAACTGGTAAGAAATCCTTAACAGTTGCCGACCTCAAGAGGTTCATGAATACGCTATCGGCTCAGAAGGGTGACTTCGTTTCCCAAGAGGAGGCAGAACGCCGAGCCAAGATTTGCTCCACCTGCCCCAAGAATCAGTCTGTCAAAGGCTGCTGGGGCTGCGGAGGCATTATCAAGGCTGTCACCGAATACCTTGGCAAGAAGACCACTTCCCGCGATAGGGCTTTGGAGTCCTGCGCGGTGTGCGGCTGCGTTCTTCGTGCCAAGGTCTGGCTGGAACTCGGGACTATCGATAACACGGGTCTTGAGTATCCCGAGCATTGCTGGCAGCGTCAGGTTCCCGAACGGGAATAAAGTGCTGCACAATAGCTTGCAGAAAGTGCAATATTCCCGCTCGGGAGTTTGCTACGAAGTCAGGTAGTGCTGAAGAGTAACGGCAGAGCTTCCGTGTCCAAGGGCAATCCTGGCAGCGTCAACGCCAGCACGGCTGGCAAGAAGCTGTGACTCGAAGCGAGCTTTCACGGCGTCTGCATAGAGTCCACGGAGACGGTGAAGTCCTTTGCCGTCAAGCTCCTTGGGGATGAACTGGCGAACCCAGGCATTGGCCTTGTGTCCGAAGAACCAGTCGGCAGAGGCATCGCCAATGTCCACCAGCTTGCCGTCGATATTGAGGAGGTGTTCTGCGAACTCATCATCCAGCACGATGCCAGCCAGCCAAGCGTCTTCCTTGGTGCCGCCTTTGCTAAAGAAGCCTTCTTCTGGCCTGTCTTTGACGATGACGCGAACATTGGTGCCGTCTGTCACTACCCAGGAACGATTGGCTGCTTGAATCTCGCTGGAACGCAGGCCCGCAAACAGAGCCAGACCAATGGTGCGGTAGAGCAGGATGTCAGTCTCCTTCAGCCCTTCCCATGCTGCCTTCATCGCCTCAAGAGTGTTCTCTGGAACAGGCTGCTTGCGAACCTTGAGGACGGGCAGAGAAGGAATCCTGCGGAGATTGGCGAAGTCCAGGCGGATGCCCGCAGCTTCGTAACGGCAGTCCAGGGCTTTGGCAAACAGGCTGGCAGCGGCGCGGATGGCCGATGTGATTCCAACATTCTCACGCCGTGGAGTGGACAGATCCATCTTCCCGCCATGTCGGAAGGCAGCGTAGTCCTCCCAGATTCGGTAGGTGACGGAACGAGCGGTAAGCTCCCCGAGTTCCTTGTCATAGACTTTCCTCACGATGGATCGGAGCTGCTGGACGTTGGCTTCCGCGACGTAGGGACGAACAGCCTTGGGGAAGGACAGGTAGGCTTGGGCGACTTCTTCCAGAGTATGCGCTCCTTGAGCAAGACGGAAGGCGTTGCCAAGATGCTCCTCGGCAATCGTCCTTGCCCACTTGCGGGCTTCGGCAAGATCGGAAGTTCCTGTGGTCTTATCCAGGTTGATCTCCTTGGTGCGTTTCCTGACTCTCCAGTTCCCGGATTTGGGATCACGGTGAAGCTGGAAAGTTCGGCCTCTGACGATGATGGTGTCGTTCATGTGAATGTGTATGTGGTGACCTGCTATTTTCGCACCCGGAAGGTCTTCGGTCGTTGGCCCTTACAAAGCTGGTGGCGCAGCGCAAGTAAAAATTTGATGGCGGTGCGGGGAGGAGACACCCGATCCCCGCGTGGTGGCTCTCGCAGATGCTCAAGCTATGACACCCCGCCAAAGGTTCTCTTTCCATTCCTCCATCCACTCCCGCGCACGCGGCCAACTCTCCTTGTGACTGTCCAAAGCGTCCATATACAGCACGTCAATGATCTTGTATGCCTCGGCCATGCCTGCGCGGAGCTTGGCGTTTTCATCAAGCATTTTCTGAATCCTAGGCGCACGTTCTCCAAGGTCGGGACGGTTGATGAGTAGGCTTTTCAGCTTTACCTGATTGTCGTGGTTAGCCTTCCATTTAGCAGCTTCGGCCTTGAGATCTTCAATCTCCCCTTCATGCCAGCCCACGATGGCTCTAGCCAGCCGCATCTCGGAGGCGTTCATTTCTCCGAACTGGAGACGGATTTGCTGGTCGGTCATGGCTTCAGGAATGGTTGGAGTTTGGTGAGGGCGGCATCTTGGGCTGGAGTGCGCCCAAACGTGGTCGAGACATTAGCCAGCGCGTCATACGCCTCCCTGATAGCCTCGCGCATAGCGGCGTTCTCTACCTCCGCCTTATCAGCCCGCCTTGTCTCCTTGGCCGTTTCGGCGTGAGCGTCCACAAGGTCGAGGTGAAGCATAGAGTTGGCCTTTCCAAGGTGTTCTATTTGCTCGCGCATGGCAGCGTTCTCGCGTTCGAGACTGCGGGCAAATTCTGCTTTTACCATGTATCCCCCGAAGCGTTGTGTTTGAATGGACTCCTCAAAGTCAGTTCTCGGTGTATCACTCACTTCGCCACCTCCTTCCATTTGAACTCTACTCCCCTAGTGCCTGTGATAATGCGCCACTCAGCATGACCCGTATCAACTGCATCTTGGCGAAGATTGTCGCAAAGAATGCAGCCGATGCCTATGCCAATCATTGCCCCGATTAAGAGGCCCCAGATAATTGCTGCTCCGTCGTCACTCACTTCGCACCCCCTTTCTTGGCGGCGAGGAAAGCTCTCCATGCCGTTGCAGCATGGGCGTGCAGGTATCCACCACCATCTTGCTTGGTCAGGTCAAAGTCTGGGAAACACTTCTCAAATTCTGCCTGCCATTTCTCCTCCTGGGTAGGCTCGCGGGGTAGGATTCCTTCTGGGAGGCTGAACCATGCGATTTCGTCGCCGTCGAAGTCGTGATCCCATCGCCAGGCTATCGCGTCTTTTTTACCCTCGTAGTTTCCTTCGTAGATTACAAAAATGAAGCCATCTTGATCGGCGTCCTCTTTCGTCGGCTTTTCTGATGGGTGTCGTAGCCGAACCATGCGTGACTGTTCGTTGGTATTATTGAGTGTGTTCATAGGCAGGTGGTTCGTCATCGTTGCTTGGGTTCCAAACATGGTCAACTACAAAATTCGACAAACTGCAACTGTCTCTGGGTCATGCTCAAGACGCACAACCGCAAACTGTCTTCCGTGTTTGCGCTTATAGTAAGCGGCAAGGGGAGCCACCTTGTCCCGGAACTTCTCCGGTAGCAGGAATGACTGCCCCACCTTGAGCTTCATGAACGGATACTTGGCCTTCCTACCCATCGGTTTCGGACCTTTCTTGTTCTTCCCCGGTGGCTTGATGTAGGCCGGGGTAACGACGATGGGGAGGCGCATCATGGCGGATTAGAAGGGGTTTGCGCCCTCCACTTTGCTGGTTCCATTGTCGTCGCGGAAGATGCGATACTTCCGGTTCTCGCCCATGAATTGCAGCCATCCGACCTTGATCTCGCGGCTTTCGATCTGAGCGAGCGAACGTCCCATGGCCTGAGGACCAGAGACGACGCAGCGCATCAAGCCGCTAAGGCTCTCCATGCAGGAGATGGACTCCATGAGTTCGGTAGGATTGCCTTCCCAATAGGCGGCTTCCTTGTTGTGAGCAAAGTAGCCAGTCCTCCAGAGTGCCAGAAGATCCTCGACGTTGGAAGAGATCTGTGAAGCCTGAGCCGCACGGATGAGCTGTTCGTGGTGGAACTGCTTGGTCCCCCAGCGAGGATCAGTGAAGAGGTCAGGAACAAAGCTCTCCAGCCAGGGTTTACCTTCCAAGAGGAAGGAACAGAAGGCAGGGATCTCGGAACGGATAACGGCATCTGTCGGGAACTTGCGACCAGGGAAAGCCTTCTGCACTTGGAAGAGGCAGACCTTATCCATGAGTGAGCCTTCGGTAGATGGCAGCAGACGAATGGATTCAGGGTCGTTGTTCATCAGCACCACGACGCGACCAAGCCAAGGAAGCCGCACGGATTCCTTATACATGCCACGAACAGGAATCTTGTCGCAGGCAGCGATGTTCTTGATCATCTGGGAGAAGACCAGCGTGACTTTGTGGTCATTACCAACCACGGCATCATCCACGGTCCAAACAGGAACGGAGACGAGGGAACCGTTGAAGGTGTCCTTGCCAAGGAGGAAGCTGGCAGCGTCTTCGGTGCCGGAAAACAGCATCTCGAAGATGTTCAAGTTGAAGGTCTTGCCAGCTCCAGCTGGACCTGCATGAATCAGGACGCGTCCACGTTGGGGATCACCTTGATAAGCAGTCTGGTAGAAGTGCATGAGTTCACCCATAGCATGGACGAACTGCTCGATGTGATTCTCCCTGTCGTAGAAGCCCTCGTAGAACTCTGCGATATTTGGAAATCCGTCTCCCCATTCACCAGAACGGCTGGCGTCTGGCTGTGCCAGCTTAGACTTTGCCACGTTCAGGAAGGGACTGCCGTTGACCTGGACAATCTCCTTCGGGTTGAAGTGGAAAGGGAAGCTGCCATTGACGCAATGGCTGGTCTGAACAAGGTGAAGAACACGATCCATCGGACTCATGTTCTCTCCCTCGGGCTTGGCATCGGAGATGTTGAAGCTACGCATGTGGAGCTTCATGTCTTCCTTCTGCATAGGTTGCCATCCGATGTTGGTGCCTGACCTCCAATACTTGTTGGCTGTCGGCTCATACCAAAGGCTTTTGATGGCTTCGCCAATCACCTGCTCGGTGTTGGACTCCATCCATTCCTTGCCAAGAAGATCGCCCCAAGACTTGAAGCCAACGTCTCCTGTGAAAGCGGTGATGCCGTCCTCTCTGACGATACAGGAAGTCGCATTGCCCCCATCCCAGAATCGATTGCCTCGGGAACCGATCTCGAACTTGTCCCATCCTCCCGGCCATGCGCCAGGATACTTGGAGGCAAGGGCTTCACGGATCTTCTCAAAGGGGATGTTGACGATCTGCTTGGGCTTCACCTTGGCAGACTTCACAGCGTCGAACATCCAAGCCTCAAGCTGGACGGTGGAGATGGGACCGGAGGCAGGGACTTCCTGCCAGGAATGCCCGATCTCATAGTATTGCCAATACTGCCGCGCAGCCTGATCATCGAAGCCAGGGAACACGGCGCGAGCCTTGAGCTTGCGGATCAGAATCTCGGTGAACTTGATGCCGATTTTGACATCCGTGAAGATGACTGGCTGCTCGAAAACATACCAGAGGCGGATGCCTCCAGAGAAGGTGCGGGTCAGATAGCGGGGACGAAGGGCAACGTCCACGTTGCTGACAATCTGTTCCAGAGCGTCACCAGTCCAGTTCGTGTCGTAGTCAGCAATGTACCCAACCATCCGAAGAGGTTGATTGGCTTCTCCGACTCGCTGGGTGTCCACGATCCCGTGGAAATGGGAGGCGAAGATGTGGTCCGTGTCTTTGTCGAGGCACCAGCGGCGATAGTCGTCTTTCGACTTGAGGGTTTCCGGCAACTTGTGCAGGTCGTCTTCTTGCGGTGGGATGGAGAGTTCATAGGTCTGGGTCGTGGAAAGGTTCTTCAGGTACTGGAACATGAGTTTTGTGGGCTGTGGCTGTAATGTAAGGAACGGGAAGCGTCAAGCCTTGGTGGCCTTCCGCATCCGTTTAATGTGCTGTTCCATGTCGGCAATCACCTCGTCCACCTCCTCAGGATCATGCTTGCCTGCGCCGTCTTCGCAGATGTCTGCGTAGGCACTGAGCATGGGCTTCTGGTCAGAGAATAGGCGTTCAAGGAAGTCGAGTTGTTCGGCGGGGGTCATTTTTCGTAGCGGTCTGAGAGTTGAGATTCCACACCAACGGGCAGGGTGGATGCCCATTCCGGCGTGATGCACATAAGTCTTTCAATCTCTTTTTGAGATTGTCCAGCGTCTTCTTCGGGGACTTCCACGACGATTTCATCGTGGCAATGGAACACGACGGGAAAACCAGCACTCTCAATTCTGAGAATGGCTTCTGCAAATAGGCACCTTGCGGTAGCCTGAACAAGGTTTTCAAAAATCTTGGCCCCGTAGAAGTGGAGGCGAATGCCCCCGCGTTCGGTCTTGGCCGTCAGCCCGTTCATGTTCGCCACCTCGAAATAGCGAAGCACGCGACCGCTGGGGAGTTCCAACTCAAAGGTATCGTTACGAGACATCCGCATCCCCTGTTCTAGTTTGGACCAGAGCTTTGGGAACGCCGGGTTGGAAGCTCGCCATTCTCGGACGGCTTTCTCCGCTTCTTCGGAGGTCAAGTCGATACCCGCCACCGTCTTGGCATAGCTGCGGAACTTGTCCTTGCCTACACCAAAGCCGAGGGAAAGTTCGCGGGCTTTGGAAAACTGGCGGAGATCGCCCCACTTCGGGTCTTTCTTGGCGGCTTCCTTGAGCGGAATCGGCAAGTCGTAACCAAGAGAACGGCGGGCGGCAGCTTCATAAAGGCACATGCCGTTACGCACCATCTCCAGACGTTCGTGATCCTGAGCATAGAAAAGCGAGACGCGGGCTTCAATCTGCGAATAGTCAGCCACTACCAGCTTCTTGCCGGGGCGGGCAATCAAACACTGGCGCAGATTGATCCCTTCGACCTCCCCTTTCTTTTGATTCTGAATGTTATATCCCGAGTCGCCCGACCAACGGCCTGTGTGCGCTCCGTAGTATTTGAGGCCGAACTGGAGGCTGCCGTCCTTCTGGCGGGCTTCCATGGCTTCAAGCACGGCAAGCGTGCGGTTGACGCTGCGGTAACGAGCAAGGGAGGCAACGAAAGGAACCTTGTCAGCATACTCCTGGCTCCAGACCTGGAAGGACTCGTTATTCTTGGCGGTGCTCTCTGGCGCAGGGATGTTTGCCTTGCGACACGCCGCGTGCATGGCCGGAATCGACATGATCGGTGCTTCGCTGCTCCATGGAATCTGCTTCTCCACTTCCCAGAGCACCTGCTTGAGGTGCTGGATTCCATTCCTCACGGCGTCAACATCGAGGCCAACTCCACGCCTCCCCATGAGGCGTGTGTGATCCGACAGCTTCTGCTCATGCTCAGGCCAGAGGTGGTGGTAACGCTTGTAGAGATGGAAGCAGGCTTTGGCATCCATCAGAGCGTAGTTGGAAATCTCCAGCTGGATGTCGATGGGCAGTGTGTCGAAGTCCTTCCCCTTGAACTTGTCACGGGTGGTCTTGTCGAGAGAAACTCCAAGGAGTTCTCTGGCGGCTCCAAGAAGGTTCCTGGGAGCCTGGAGATAAGCACTCATGTCGGCGGTGCAGAAGCCCGTTTCATTGAGCGGCTCCTTGATGATTCCTCGGCGTTCGCATTCCCGGAAGACGGCGTGTTCAAAGGTGTAGTTGTGGGCAATGACAAGATTGCCGCGAACTTCATCCCAGGGGGCATCTTCTGGCTCCCCAACGTAGGAAACGCCATCTCCGTAGATGGCGACCATAAAGATCTTCGTTTCGGGGTGGCTCAGGTAGTTGAACGTCCCGTGCGTCCCGATGCTGCGATCCTTTGTCCAGGATGTTTCAAAGTCAACTGCGATAGGTTTCATGGTTCTCCGATGCGGCATTCCGCTGTGTAAAGGTGTTGAAGGGACTCGAAGCGTGGAAGCTCCTGACAGGGTTTCTCGAAAGCGGCATCGACGCTTAGGACTCGGTTGTTGGGTACGGCTGCGAACCATCCCTGCTCGACTTGCAGAACGTGGAGCTGTTTGTGCTGCTCAAAGTCATCGGCCAGAGCGTTCCCGCAGAAGTCAATGGTGAAGAGGTAACGCGCATCCAAACGGTCAGGGTATCCTTCAATTCCCCGCACGTTGAGAAGCTGGGCGTTGCCGCGTTTCCAGATGCCAAACTCATGCACCGTGAAGTGCGAAGAGAAGGTATCCCAAGGCTGGATCAGCTCCACGTCAGGGAGTTCACAGGGCTTCCAGCAAAGGGCTTGGATAGGAAGGCAGAACATCGCTCCAGCGATGCTTGGTTCATCGAATCTTACTTGGAACTGGAGGCTCGCTGCCTCTTGGCAACGGACTCCTAGGATGTGCGCCTTGAGATATTTCCCCTGGCCTCGCTGGTGGTTCTGAGTGAACTCGGCGCGGACTAGGCAACGCACGATTGAGGGCGTGTCGGAGAGAATGTAGGACATGGTATTGAGCTTCCGAAGTCACGATTAGTAAGTCCTCTTCACTTCAAAGCTGTTCGGGGAAAGCCTGCGGCACTCGAACATCCTGCGGAGCCTGCGGCTCAAACGTGAAATACGAGGGTAGAGCTTGTTGGTCTTAACGAAGTCCTCGTCGTAAGTGACTACTGTTTTCTCCCAGAGCTTGAGTGCTTCGATGGAGAGAGTGAAGCTGGATTTGTGGTTGGGCATGTCAGTTAGATGGAAAGGTTCTTGGCAGAGACTTACAAGACACAACGACCTCTTCAAAGTAAGGATGTTGAAACTTCTTTTTCAGGAACTCATAGAGTGAGAGATCTTCTTTGTCTTGAGCTTCTCGCAGTTCCGCTTCGGTAGGGAACTCACGTTCAAAAGATGGGAAGGTTCTATTCCACTCCTCTTGAGAAACAAGCGTCAGTTGATCCATCTCGACGTAGTAGAGGGGACGGTCATAATCTCCGTCGTCTCCGTCTGGATTGAGCGGTCGAAAAATCTTAGCTGCTCCATCGTCTTTATCGGCAGCGACAATGTGGCCCCAACCAAACTTGGGATGTGCGTAAATGAGATTGTTCATATTCGTGTAAAGATGCCCCGATACAAAGCCTCGGGGCTAGGGCTGTTTTTGTTGCTACCAGGAATCACAGAGGGAGCTTACCTCCGGCGACTAACCCAGTATCTGTCTCCTTGCGCTGGGGTATTTCGGGAGATGTGTGGGGTTGTCAACCCCCTTCCACTCCCG
>Ga0208147_1000153_pt1 | contig 26595 bp, 26 predicted proteins | sample DEB3_08_DNA_FD_184520 | JGI IMG/M metagenome (GOLD analysis project Ga0208147, IMG submission 184520) | Aqueous microbial communities from the Delaware River and Bay under freshwater to marine salinity gradient to study organic matter... | ecosystem: Environmental > Aquatic > Marine > Coastal ... | reverse complement strand
AACCGTAGAGGAACTAATTAACATAGTGACCAACTACAGTCTGCCAGAGTCCCCCAAGGAGTAAATAATGGCTTTGACCCAAGTCGCCCCCGGTTTGCTCGACACCACCGCGCAGTACTACAGCTTCAAGAACCGCATCATCAATGGTGCGATGATGATTGACCAGCGTAATGCGGGGGCTAGTGTTACTCCAAGTTCAGACGCTTATACGCTTGACCGCTGGACTACTTGGACTTACGCTGCAAGTAAATTCTCTGTTCAACAAAACGCCGGTTCTGTAACTCCACCCACAGGCTTTGTTAATTATCTTGGTATCACTTCAACCTCTGCCTACTCTGTACCAACAGGCGAAGGCTTTGCTATGATGCAAAAGATTGAAGGCTACAACATGGCAGACCTTGGATGGGGCGCAGTGGGGGCATCTTCTGTTACCTTGTCCTTTTGGGTACGCAGTTCATTAACAGGCACTTTTGGTGGCGCATTAAACAATAGCGCACAGACCCGTTCATATCCATTTTCTTACGCAATCAATTCCGCAAATACTTGGGAATATAAGACTGTAACTATTGCTGGTGATACAACTGGAACATGGCTGACAACCAATGGCGCTGGTATTTTATTGAAGTTTGGTCTTGGTGTTGGCGCTACATTGAGTGGCACAGCAGGAACTTGGGCGGGAGCAAACTATGCTTCAGCCACAGGCGCAACCAGCGTAGTCGGCACAAACGGAGCCACCTTCTACATCACAGGCGTCCAACTCGAAAAAGGCAGCACAGCCACCAGCTTTGATTACAGACCTTATGGAACTGAGTTGGCTTTGTGTCAGAGGTATTGTTTTAGAGCTACTTCATATGATTTAGGTAGGGCGCAAGACACCACTTATCCATATGGTGTACTTAGATTGCCAGTAACTATGAGAGCTAGTGCGTCTTATACAGCAAGTTCGGGGACATTTACAGTTAACTCGGGTAATGCTGGTGTAGTAGCTTTAGTTTTTTCATCTGTTGATACAGCATTTTTTTACAATTCCTCAAGCAATTGGACAGCTACTGCATTTGTTCAAGTTTCAGCAACATTAACTGCGGAGTTATAAATGTATAAATTAAATACCCCATTGGGATTTAATAATCCAACTTGTGTAGTTCGCTTGTCGGATGTTACCTACATCCCCTTCGACCCTGCCAACACAGACTACCAAACCTTCAAAAAAGACATTGCTGAAGGCAAGCCCCTGCAAGACGCAGATGGTAACGAGATGACCGCAGAGGCGGCTCAAGAATTTATGAGGAACCTACCATGAGTACATACTCCCCGAACCTACGTATTGAGCTTATTACCACCGGCACTCAGGCTGGCGCGTGGGGCAATACAACCAACGATAACCTGTCCACGGTTCTGGAGGCGGCTGTTGCAGGCTCGGTTTCAGTTACCACGGTATCGGCTAACCAAGCGCTTACCTATTTAAACGGGCCGACTGGGACTTCAAGTCTTAACCAGTCTGTACGGGCTATGCTGATTCTGGACACCTCCACAGGTGCCAACTTTGCCGTCTATGCCCCGCCGGTCAGTAAGCAGTACATCGTCAAGAACGCCAGCGCCTATACAGCCACGATCTACAACTCCACGGTAATCGGCAATACCACGGCAGCGGGCACGGGCGCGGCGATCCCAGCGGGCAAAACCCTCATAGTCTGGTCAGATGGAACCAACTTTGCCATCCCAGACGCAGCCACCCTGACTTCCATCTTGGCAGTTTTAAACGGTGGTACTGGGTCGTCCACAGCCTCTGGTGCCCGGACAAACCTTGGATTAGTCATCGGTACAGATGTAGCCCCGGTAAACTCCCCGACCTTTACTGGAACACCTGCCGCGCCGACAGCCTCCTACGGCACCAGCACTACGCAGATAGCCACTACAAACTTTGTGCAGGCTGCGCTTCAGGCGCTTTATCCGATTGGCTCAATCTACACAAGTACGGTAAGCACAAACCCTAACACCCTGTTTGGCTTTGGTACATGGGTGGCTTACGGGGCAGGTAAGGTGCTTATCGGTCAGGACGGAGGCTCTTTCCCAGCCGGGGCTACAGGTGGTTCTGCCGATGCGGTTGTTGTGAGTCACACGCACTCAGCTTCTACAAACACAACTGGAGCACATACACATGATGTTGTGTCTTGGGTTGGCACTAGTGGTTTGGCTAATGGTTCTTGGTATAGCGGAGAAATTTCCATCTCTGCCGGTAACAGAACAACAACAACCGCAGGAGACCATAGCCACACAGTGAGCGTATCAACTACCGGCTCTTCTGGCACAAACGCCAACTTGCAGCCATATGTAGTTGTTTATATGTGGAATCGGACAGCTTAAAAATGATTGATCCAGTCTCAGCCTTAGCCGCAGTTCAATCCGCAGTTGCCCTTATTAAGAAGGCAAGCAAAACCGTGGACGATGTTGCCTCGCTTGGCCCAATGATTGGAAAGTATTTTGAGGCGAAACATACCGCTACCGCTGCCGTTGCTCAAGCCAAGAGAAAAGGCGGCTCATCAATGGGCAAGGCCATTGAGATAGAACTAGCACTCAAGGCACAACGGGATTTTGAGCAAGAACTCCAGAACTTGTTTTTCTCTACAAATAACATGGATGTCTGGCAAGCAATCAAGAAACGAGCCTCAGATATGGATGCGGCTAATGCTGACCAGATGCAAAAGGACGCGGTTGCCGAGGCAAGGCGCAAGCGCAGAGAGCAGGAACTCAATGAGATCGTCCTTGGCGTTGGCGTAGCGATTGTGGCTGGCATATTCTTGGCTTGGGCTGCTTACGAAGCGATTACCTTTTGTTCTGCTGCGGTGTGTGGAAGATGAATAAGATCATTATTGCCTTTGGTGTGGTGGTGATGGCAACCTTGCTCATCATCATTGGTGTGGTTGATTCAATCATTTACCGATTTACGGGGCGATGAGCAAATGGCTTTGCAAAGAGATTACAGACGGCTTTGCCAAGTGGTTCAAGCTGTTCTGCTATGGGTGCGCCCTTATCTGGTTGCTGGATTTGCTACCCAAACTGCCAGAGGAAATGGCTAGACCGATTGCCAATTATTTAACTGGAGCCAAATAATGCTGACACTTCTCTCCACTTTAATATCCTTCCTGATGGGCGGCTTGCCAAAGCTACTTGATTTCTTCCAAGATCGGTCAGACAAAAGACATGAGATGGAACTTGCCCAACTTCAGGTTCAGCGGGAGATGGAGCTACGAAAGCTGGGGTTTGAGGCGCAGGAGCGAGTTGAGAACATACATACTCAGCAGCTTGAGATCGAGACAAAATCCGCAGAGAAGCAGTCATTGATTGCAGCCCAGACCGCTGAGATGCAGGCGGTGTACGCACATGATACATCTTTAAATGAGGGGACAAGCCAATGGATGAAGAACCTCCGGGCAAGTGTGCGTCCGGTCATTACTTATGGGTTCTTCTTTCTGTTGGTAGGGATTGACCTTGCCCTGATTATTCACGGATTCCGCTACGACATCCCATTTGAGCAGATGGCAGAACACCTGTGGGACAACGAAACCCAAGCCCTGTTTGCCAGCATCATCGCTTTTCATTTTGGTGGTAGGGCGTTCGGCAAATGAAGGTAGATGCCAGCAACCTGATCCACGCTCACAAGGTGAGTGAACAGGCATATCTGCGCCATGCAGAGAACCTGAAGCGGATGCAGGCTCTGGTGGATGAGGAAGCAAAACAGATCAAAATTATTGAAAACAAGTGTGAGGCTCAGGAACGGGATGCCAGTTTGACAACCGGGCGAGTGGATGTAACGGTATGAAGGTTAGTGACAAGGCAATCAAGATGATCCGTCACCATGAGGGTGTGAGGAACAAGCCTTACCGCTGCCCAGCCAAGTTATGGACGATAGGAGTCGGTCATGTTTTATACCCAGATCAAGGCAAAATGCCAATCGATCAAAGAGACAGTTATCAATTACGCCCAGAAGATAATCGGGTTTTTTCGCCGGAAGAAGTAGATGGAATATTACGCGCAGACTTATCTCGCTTTGAATCAGGTGTTGACAAACTTATCACTGCCCAACTTAGCCAAGGGATGTTTGATGCTCTTGTGTCTTTTAGTTTTAACGTCGGGCTTGGGACGCTCCAGCGCAGTACGCTCCGGCAAAAGCTCAACCGGGGCGATAAAGAAGGCGCAGCCGAAGAGTTATTGAAATACTGTATGGCTGGGGGTAAAATTCTCAAAGGCTTACAGAACCGCCGAATTGACGAGCGGGCTGTGTTTCTGTCGTAGGATACGTTATGCCACTCCAAAAACTTGAATTTCGCCCGGGTGTAAACAGGGAAGCTACGACTTTAGCCAACGAGGGGGGTTGGTTTGAATCCAATAAAGTTCGCTGGCGCTCTGGTTACCCCGAAAAGATTGGCGGCTGGACTAAAGATACCGGCACCGAAAATGTAACTTCGCCCGCCAGTACATTCTCATCAGGGGGTCTGGTAACAGCCCTACAGCCCACTACCGGGTCATTCTGGGGGGTTTGCCGCACCCTTTTTAATTGGCTGAACTTGTCCGGGTACAACCTGATGGCGCTTGGTACTAATTTAAAGTACTACATCCAAAACGGCTCGGGCGGCAATTACTACGACATAACGCCTATCCGCGAAACAGCCCTTACGGTCGGCAGTGCCTTTACGACCAACACCAGCACAAATACAGGAACCCAGACAACCCTCGTGGTAAACGACCCCGGGCACGGTGCTCAGACGGGTGACTTTGTAAATATTACTGGCACCTCCGGTCCGGTAAATGGGGTGTTAGCCGCCGACATAAACGGTGAGCACCAAATCACTTTTATATCTACAACCACCTACTCCATCGTTGTAAACGGCACCGCCTCATCGTCCGGTACCCCCGCAGTTTCTGCCAATTTTTACTACCAGATAACCACCGGCTCTGACATTTACACCACCGATGTGGGATGGGGCGCGGGCGGCTGGGGAGGATCGACTACAGGTTACTCTACTACCGGGTGGGGTGTATCAGCCCCCGCAGGTCTGGGTATTGGGGTGCAGCTTCGCCTGTGGAGCCAAGCCAACTTTGGTCAAGATTTGATCTTCAACCCCCGGGGCGGGGCGCTGTACTACTGGGCTGTTGATAGTAACCCTAACGTATATAACCGTGGTCAGCTTATGCAGGCTGGCGGGACAATCACGGTGCGCGGTTCCTCGGTGGCTATTGACAGCAGTTGCCCCTCTTTGGTCAATACGGTGGGGGTTTCGGATGCTTCCCGGTTTGTTATAGCGTTTGGCTGTAATGACCCGTCCGGGGTGCTGTTTTCCACCGCCCAAGACCCCCTACTGATACGCTGGTCAGACCAAGAAAATTATGCCGACTGGACTCCTTCCACTACAAATCAGGCTGGGGACTACCGCCTGAGCCAAGGCTCCCAGATCATTACCGCGCTCCAAGCCCGTCAGGAAATCTTGGTCTGGACAGACGCGGCTCTCTATTCCATGCAGTATCTTGGCCCGCCCTATGTTTGGGGGTTCCAGATCATGGGGTCGAACATCTCTATTGTGTCCCCCAACGCCGTGGCTACCGCCAATAACGTGACCTACTGGATGGGCACGGATAAGTTTTATATGTACTCAGGACGGGTGGAAACCCTACCCTGTACCCTGCGCCAGTACGTGTTTGACGACATTAACATCCAGCAGGCGTATCAGTTCTTTGCCGGGACTAACGAGGGCTATAACGAAATCTGGTGGTTCTACTGCTCGGCAAACTCTACTGTGGTGGATCGGTATGTCATATTTAACCACCTTGAGCGCACTTGGTACTACGGGACAATGGAGCGCACCGCTTGGCTGGACACCCCACTAAGGGATTTCCCTAGTGCTGCCGGATATAACGGGCAGCTTATATACCATGAGTCCGGGGTGGATGACGGCACCACAAACCCGCCTTCGCCTATTGAGGCGTACTGCCAGTCTTCCGACTTCGATATTGGGGACGGGCATAACTTCGGCATGGTCTGGCGCATCATCCCTGATGTGACATTTGACGGCTCGGCGGTGAACAACCCCTCGGTAACCTTTACCGTGCGCCCGCGCCAGAACCCCGGTGCAAACTACGGCAGTACAGACTACCCAGATGTAGTGAGCGCCCAGAACTACCAGAATCAGCAGACCTACAACGTCCAGCAGTTCACCCAGTACGCCTATGTGCGTATCCGTGGCAGGCAGATGGCATTCAAGATTAGCTCTTCTGATGTGGGGGTGTCTTGGCAGCTAGGCTCCCCGAGGCTGGATGTACGCCCTGACGGACGCAGATAATGACCCATTTAACCCTACGCCAAGCCACAATATTGCCGCCTGTTGCCCCGGTATTGCCGGTCGCGCCGACTGAGTTTCGTCAGCAGTATCAGGATCAATATACCAACGTCCTGCGCCTGTATTTCAACGGGCTGAGTTCAACCCTGTCAAATGTATTAGGAGATACCAAGCAGGGCACAAATGCACACCCGGGCGGCGGGTATTTGGCGTTTCCTTATGCAGCTATCCAACGGACAACCGACAAAACATTTACTGCAAATACCGCAACGCAGATAACATTTGATACTAATGATTATATAAATGACTGTGAAAATGACGGCACAGACGGTATTAGAGTAAATGTTCCGGGTATATACAATTACCAATTTAGTATTCAGTGGGCTAATACAGATACCCAGATTCACACCGGGTTTGTTTGGCTTAGGGTTAACGGGGTGGACGTGCCGGGGACAGCCAGTAAATTTGACATTTTAGAAAAGCATGGTGGGGTGTATGGTTATCTAATTGCAGCGGCTAACTTTTATGTTGCGCTTGAAGCTACTGACACCGTAGAACTGTGGGCGGCTGTAAATGACGCCACTTTGTATATGGAAGCCTACGCCGCCCAAACCTCCCCATTTCCTATGCCATCCATCCCCTCTGTGGTGGCTACTTTATCATTTGTGTCGAGGCCCCCGACATGATATTATCTGTTAACTTTCACCCAATGAGGCATACATGAGCTTACACGCCGCTGCCCAACATTTAGCCGCCAAAGGTCGCGGCGAAGATAAAGTACTAATTCACATGACGCCCGGAGAAGTTCACGGGCTTCAAGCTATTGCTAAAGCACATGGTGGGTCATTGACCATTAACCCCGAAACGGGATTGCCTGAAGCTGGATTCTTGTCAAAGATTCTTCCGATGGTTGCTGGCGCTGCGCTTGCTGCAACTGGGGTTGGTGCTCCTATGGCTGCTCTTATGGTTGGTGGCGGCACAGGCTTAATGACCGGTGATCTCAAAAAAGGTCTAATGGCTGGTTTGGGTGCTTATGGTGGTGCTGGATTGGCGGGTGGTTTGGCTGCTGCGGGGGCTGCTCCGGCGGCTGAAGCAGCTACTGCTTCAAACTTAGGGTCTCTTAATCCCGCTTTAGTTGAATCTGGAACGAGTGGTAGTTTGGGGGCTGCTTTGGAACATGGAGCTTTAACTGCTCCTCGTGTACCGTTTGCAGAACTTAATCCGGCTTTAATTGAGTCTGGGACAGTTGGAGATGCAGGACAAACTTTAGAAAATATACAGTTAACTAGACCTACTGTAACTACATCACCTATTATTCCAGAAATTGCCGCACCTAACGCGCCAATCCTAGGCAGTCAGAAATTAGGCGATGCATATGCGGGCTTACAAAACATTGCCAACAATCCAACTCAAGGTCTTTCTAACTTGTGGCAAGGCATGGGCGATACCACTAAACAGCGTTTAATGACAACAGCCGCTCTAGCTTCCCCTCTTCTTGAGCAAGAACCAAAAGAATTTCCAACGCCACAAGGTTCGGGTCCAAATCCGTACAGCTACACATATCAGCCTAATATAACTACGCCCTTCCCAATACCCAATGTTCCCGGCTATGATGGTTTAAACCAAAACTTTGGTAGAGAGCAGCGCTACTATTCGGGGCAGTACGTTCCAACAGCTGCTGAAGGCGGTGCTGTACAAGGTTATGCAATGGGTGGTATTCCTGTAGGTGCTATGAACTCTACCTACCCGCAGGCAGGACTGTCGCAAAGCCAGTACGCAAACGCATGGCAGACTCCCGTACCTCGTGAGATGCTGGCTTCCGGTACAGACACTGGCGTTAATCCAATGAACGGGCAGATGAGCTTTGCTCAGGGCGGAATCTCTGATCTTGGCGGCTACTCTGATGGTGGACGCCTACTGCGTGGTCCCGGTGATGGAGTGTCTGACTCTATCCCTGCGATGATTGGGAATAAACAACCGGCTCGGCTGGCAGATGGTGAGTTCGTTGTACCTGCACGTATCGTTTCTGAATTAGGCAACGGTTCTACAGAGTCCGGTGCCCGTAAGTTGTATGCCATGATGGATAGAGTTCAGAAAGCTAGGGGTAAGACAGTCGGCAAAAGGAAGATAGCTGCCAACTCCCGCGCAGATAAATATCTACCGGCATGAGCTATACCATTACATTAGAGAAGTTCACCGATACATACAGGGAGCTAGAACCCCTGTATCGACAGCACTATCTTGAAATGGTTGAGAGACTTCGTGGGCAAGGATTTGAGTACTCTCCATATAACCCAAGGCTCCATGAGTATGGAAATGCTTGTGAACGGGGTGATTTACTTACATTTGTGCTTCGGTTTGATGGGCAAGTATGTGGCTATGGCAATGTATACATAACCAACGACATGCACAACCAAGACCTTATCGCAACAGAAGATACAGTTTTCGTTTTAAAAGAACATCGTAACGGCATTGGCAAAAAACTTGTACGAGCTGTTTTAGACGAACTCAAACGCCGCAAAGTTAAGCGGCTGCTTGTTTCTGCAATGACTGATCTGCGTGTAGCAAAACTCTGGAACCGTATGGGTTTCAAAGAAGCAGCAACGCAGATGATATATACTTTTTGAGGTGCATTTATGTGCGGACCAGCAGCTCCTTCGCCACAACAGCAACAAACGCAGATAACGGAATTGCCCGAATGGGCAAGACCGTCAGCACAAAGAGTTTTAGCTAAAGGTGAAGCTCTAACAGCACAACCTTATCAAACCTACGATGCCAACCGTATCGCTGGGTTCTCCCCTCTCCAGCAGCAAGCATTTCAGGGTGCACAGCAACTTGGTCCGACCCAGCAAACAGCTATGGGTTCTAATCTTGCCGCAGCATCTGGACTTGGTGCGCTAGGTACTGGGTACCGAGCAGGGCGTTTCTCTGGCGGTCAGTTTACACCTATGGCTGCTGGGCAGTACATGTCCCCGTTTATCGAGCAGGCTATGGCTCCGCAGTTGCGCGAGGCTCAACGCTCCTCCGACATTATGGGTCAACAAAATGCTGCCAAAGCCGCCCAGATGGGTGCGTTCGGTGGTTCCCGTCAAGGGCTAATGGAGGCAGAGCGCCAGCGTAATCTAGGCATGCAGCTTGGCGATATTCGCGGCAGGGGGTATCAAACTGCCTATGAACAAGCCGCCGGTCAGTTCAATCAGGATATGGCGCGGCGTATGCAGGCTCAACAGCTTGGTGAACAGTCTCGTCAGTTCGGTGCTAATCTAGGACTTCAAGGACTACAGACAGGTCTACAGGCGGCAGGTCAGCTTGGCGCATTAGGACAACAACAGTTTGCCCAGCAACAGGGCGCAATTGAGGCGCAGTCTAGGGCAGGTGCACAGCAGCAGGCACTGGAGCAACAGGGTTTAACACAAGCCTATCAGGACTTCTTGAACCAGCAGAACTACCCGTATAAACAGCTTGGGTTCATGTCTGACTTGATCCGTGGCTTGCCTCTGGGTCAACAATCTACTACCTCTATATATCAAGCTCCGCCAAGTGCGTTGCAAACCGCAGGTGCGCTCGGCTTGGGTGCTTATGGTTTGAGCAAGATGATGGCTAACGGCGGTATGGTGGGGTATGCAGATGGCGGCAGTGTCGAATCCCCAGAAAATGTTGCCAATATTGTCAGCAAACTGAGCGATCAGCAGTTGGTTGCAGCGGAAGCCGCTGCTAAAGCACGAGGAGACTTTGAGCAGCTTCAGGCTATCATGGTTGAGAAAGGCGTGCGTGCTTCAGAGCGTAAAGGCATGGCAAGCATATACAACCGCCTTCCTCCAGAACAACAAGCAGCTATGGCGGGTGGAGGTATTGTTGCGTTTCAAGAGGGGGGTTTAAACGATAACGAATTAGTTTTAAATGCTATAGCCGACGATGAACGGCGGCAGTCTGGTACTGACTTGGAGCCGGGCTGGAATTCAGGTTCAATTGGTCTTCCTTCTTTGAATCAAGGACCTACGTTTGGTTCACAAGGTGATCCTACGACCTATAGCGCATTAAGTGCTATGGTTCCAGGCGCTATGAAAAACCTGCAAAACTTTGAAACAACAACGTTGACTCCTGAACAAACTAAAAAGATAGGGCAGAATGAAATAGCTGCTTATAGAGAAGCAATGGGGCCTAACACCGCTATGGAGTCATTAAAAGCGGACATCGAGGCACGTAAAAAAGAACGTTCTGGCGCATTAAAGGAAGGGCAAGGTCTAGCTTTTTTAAAGGCTGCTGAGGCTATGACACGAGGAAATAATTGGGTACGTGCGTTTGGTTCGGCTGGCGCAGCCTTTGGGGATGAGTACAACCGGGCGCTTCAAGCTGATAAAGCTGAACGACGCAGCATTGCTTCAGCTGAATTTAACATGGCTGATGCCCAGCGTAAAGAAAATATGGGGTTGTTTAAAGAAGGTCGTGCTGCTGAGAGTCGTGCTGTACTTTCTCACCAAGCAGCTGAAAAAGCTCGTTTTGATAAGACTAAAGCCGTTGCTGACGCATTAACTAAAGGCTTGGCTGCTACTAAGCCTTACAGACCTCCGACTATTCGTATTCCTCCGCAACCTAAAGAAAGCGTGGGTCAAATTTCGGCTTTGGCGGCAAAAATACGTGCTGATAACCCCGGTATGTCTGAGATTGATGTACAAAATCAAGCTACCCGTGATTATCTTTCTATGACTAAAGCGGGGACAGCAGGTAGTGTGGGTAAAACTTACGCAGAGGCACTAGACCAATTTAACATTCATAAAACGCTAGAAGGTGCAAAATATAGAAAAATACTAAAGGATCAATTTGACGGCAATGAAGAAGCATATAAAGCTGACTTTGTGAGTAAAACGCTACAGGGGCTACCGGTTTATTATGGTAGTAAAACAAAAACTTTGCCGCCCAATAGTAAAACCCCACCCCCACCACCCGGTGCTATCCCCGACCAACGTTGATGGAGTCTTATGGCTATTCAAACAGCAACAAATCCAGAAACTGGGGAACGGTTTGCACTTGTTGACAACCAATGGACGCCCTTACAAACAGCTACTAACCCAAAGACAGGGGAGCAGTTTGGGCTGATTGGTAACGAGTGGGTGTCTATAGGTAAAAAAGCGGTTGCACCTGCTACTACCCCTGCATCTGCGCCCCCTGCTGCGGAACCCCGTGCCCCGCAATTAGGACAAATATCAGATGAATTTCAGGCAGGGGAACAAGCTCTGGCATCGTCTGTAGCGCCTACATCCACAGAAGCTCCTATCAGTGTACTCCAAACACAGCCTCAAGCATATGATGAGACTGAGCTAATTCGCTCTTCCCGCCGCAAATATGTCGAACAGGGAGCACAAGAAGCCGAGCGGCTTGTAGAAATTGGTAGGCAAAAAGAAGAGGTTAAAAAAGCTAAACGCGAAAAATTACGCGCTGGAGCCGAAGCTGAAGATTACGGGTTTACTGACTTTGCTAAAGATACCGGTATTGATCTAACTAAGGGGGCAGTTGGGCTTGGGCAGTCTGTTGTGGGTTTATACGACCTTACTACTAGTGGCGCTGCGGGGCGTGTACTTTCTAGGGCTGGTTATGACCCCGAAGAAACCAACAAATTTTTAAATGGTTTTCAATCTCTTACTCGGCAAAATGCACGGGCTAGTGTTGAAGAGGCAGCAGGGTTTATTAACACCCTTAAAGCGCTTGCTGTTAACCCGACGGAGTTACTAGGCGGGATAGCGGAATCATTACCCGGAACAGTAGCTGCCGGTGCCGTAGGTGGTAAATTAGTACGTCTTATTGCACAGCGTGCCACGGTTGAAGCTACAGCTATGGGACTTACTGGTAACGCGGCAAAAGAATTTATACGGGGCAAAGTACAGGAACAAATCCCAAAGATTGCATTAGCCGCTGGCGCAACGGAAGGTGCGCAGGCAACAGGCAGTATTGCTGAACAAGCTCGACAACAAGGTAGAGATTGGTCTGACTATGTAGAGCCAGCAATTGCTGCGGGTCTTGGTACCGCTGCTATATCCATGCTATCTGGTAAAGCAGCTAAAAAACTAGGCATTGGTGACATTGAAACTAGTATTGCGGCAAAGTCTGCGGGAATTTCTGGGGTCGGCGTTGGCAAAGGCGCAGCAATTCCAAGCATCATTAAAGAGTTGACTAAAGAAGGCGTACTTGAGGAGCTACCTCAAGGCGTGCAAGAGCAAATCTTTACAAACATAGCTACTGGTAAGCCTTGGGACCAAAAATTAGGTGAAGCTGCCGCACGAAGTTTAGCTACCGGTGCAGCTATGGGTGGTGGGCATGCCACTATTACAAAATCAATCCAAGCACTGCGCGATAAAGTAGCCGAGCGGCTCGCTACTCCGGCAGAAAAAACGGCGACGACTGAACAAAAAGAACCCACTGTCCAAGACTTAGCCTCCGGCAATCTACCTAAGACCGTACAAGAAGAAGAGGCCGATGAGGTTGAGGCTATTGCTAAGCATTTAATTAGCCAAAACATACCCAAAGACAACGCCTACAGAATTGCACAGAACAGGATACTTCAGAATCGCAAGGACAGAATTACAGACTTAATCGCTGAACCTTCAGATGACCCGGTACATATCCGTGCTAAGGAGTATATTGATAACGGTGTTGACCCTATTGAGGCGGTTAACAAAGCCCGTATTGACATTGCACAGGAGACTGAAGCCGATGCGCTCGCTGAAAAGGAAGCCGGAGGAAAACAAGATGTTAGTACTACACAACCTATCGGAGTCCCAAGTGGAGCAGGCGCTAGCGTGGCTGGGCAGCGAGGTGCAGTGCCCCCCGCCGAAGGAGTTGGAAGGATTGAGCCAACTGGAGTGGTATCTACTCGACCAGATGTTACAGAGCCTACTGGCGGAGAAGGAGTGCCAACAGTTGCACTAGGTGAACGTGATCTTTATGGGCGTATTGAGCCAACACTAGAAGCAACCCCGCTAACTCCACCAGCCCAACCTGCGCCGGTAGAAGAAGCAAAAGAAGGGTATGTTAGGGTTTACCATAGTGGCAGTCCTAGCGAAGGCGAAACGGGGCGTTGGGCGAGTACAAATAAACAATACGCTTCTGACTACAGACCAGACCTTCCACTGTTTTATGTAGACATCCCTGCTAATGATCCTAGGGTAAATAATCCAGACTATGCGGAACAGGGTGTCGGTCAAGGATTTACGTTCAACTTTGAACTAACTCCAGAAGAAGCATCCCAGCTTAAAGAAGTACCTAGTAAAACCGCCTCAGCAACAACTGAAACCACAGGAGAACCTCTTGGCACTCAAGCCCCTCAAACCCAGCAAGCAGAAGCGCAAGAACAAGAAACAACAGCCGAATCCGTAGCTACGACTACAAAAGCAGTGGCAGAAGGACAGAAACCAACCGGTAAGCGTGGACGTAAACCAATTGCACTTACTGAAGAAGAGCGAGCCGCTAAAGAAGGACAAACAAAAGCCACTAATGCTGCTAATGCGCGAGAGCGCCGAGCCATTGAACGTGCTGAAGCCCAGATAGCAGAAGCCAACATTCCTGTAGACCCAACCCAATACGAGAACGCCGAGCAAATAGCTACGGCGCAGCATGAGAAACGGGCACAAAAAATTCAGGCTATGCGGACTCTGTTCGACATGGCTAAGAAGCACGGGAAATCAGCACTTGGTAACAAAGCTAAAGCCGCCCTTGCCGACCGCAAACGCATTTCTCAGCAGGAACATGATGACATCAAGCGTGGTTGGCAGGCTACACAGACAGCCCGCTCAGCCCGTACTGCGGCTGCGGCATCTAAGATTAACCCCGGCGTCACGGGGACGATGACAGCAAATCAGGTGCTTACTCAGGTCACGAAAACTGGTACATTTTTTGAGAAAAAACTTGCTGGACTTCTACGCAAATTGGTGGTCGGCGTCGATGTGGTTGTTGTCGAAAAGGGTGATCCGCTACCGGATGCGCTAAAAGGGGATTCTGGTTGGGACCGCGCTAGGGCGGTATATGTGCCCCCTGCTGAAAATAAAGGCAAACGGGCAGTGTACTTGCGCGGTGCAAGTTTTGGTAATCATAATGGCGTTAACAATTCCACTATCCTCCATGAGCTTCTGCATGCTGGACTAAACCGCAAACTTTGGGCGGGGATGGAGGCGGACTTTAAAAACCTAGACGCTCCGTTAGCCAAATTTGTCGGTGAGCTTACTAAGTTAATGGTCGCTACTAGCACAGCCTATGACCGCATGCAGGCACAGGGTTTAGTACCTGCTGAGCTAGAAGAGTTGGTTGAAAGAACTCTAGTTGTCGATCCTGAAAATAACCAAGCTAGCTACGAAATATTTGACTCGCCGCATGAGTTTTTGTCTTACAGCATGACCGAGCCTGCAATGCAGGACTTTATGAAAGGTCTGCCCAGTGAGCGCGGCAATGTATTTAGCCGCTTCGCTCGTTCCATTATGGACTACCTCGGCTTGAAGGAAAAAGACGCATCTGCGTTTACCGACCTGCTTAGCGTTACCGAAGATATTGCTGGTGCGGAAATGCCCGCAGCCGTACGAGGTGAAGGTGAACGTTCGTACCAAAAGAAAACCCCGTCAGCATCCGTCATACCAGAAGATGAAGATAAATATGGGAATGCAAACCGCTCGGCTAAAGAGCTAGCGGAGGCATCGCTAATTGCGCAAGAAAAAACACGGCTCTCCAGAGAAGGGACAGAACTTAAAGGTGCGGAAGCATTATTTAAGGCTAGGGATGCTACAAAAGTTGCAACCGTTCTAAAGGCATTAGTTGATCGCGGTTGGATAAATATGTCGCGGGGGGCGATAGATGCGTTAGTGCGTTTACCTACAGCGACCTTCTTGGGTACTTGGTCTGGCATCCAAGCCATCAAAGATGCGGATACTCAAATGCAGGCCATGAATGGCATGGCTAACTCTTTGACCGCAGCATCTTATAAAATCCGTGCAGCCTTAGCCCGTGAGCTAAATCCGTTCTTTAAGTCTAATAAAGAGTACCGCACTAAGTTTGAGAACCTAATATACGAAACAACCATTACGCGCTACGACCCATCTGACCGTAAGCAAAAGGTACGGGATGCGCGGTTAGATGCGCTATATAAATCAGTAGGCGCAAAAGGGCAAAAACTTTATGGTATGTTGCGAGATTACTACCGCAATCTAGCTGACTTGTATTCCGATCTGCTGGATCAGCAAATTGAAAATTTGCAAGGGTTAACTGCTGAAGCTAAGACTAACCTTATCCGCACTTTACGGACTACCTTTGAAACAGGTGCTCGTATCACGCCATTCTTTCCATTAGTACGCTATGGCGACTTTTGGTTCCGTGTAGAAAAGGGCGACTACAAAGGCTTCTACATGTTTGAGTCTCCCGGCGAACGCGATCAATTTGCAAGAGAAGTAGCCGAAGAACTTAGAGAAGACGTTACAGATAAAAGATTTTTTGACACCGGAGATACGGTCAGGTCCTTGAGACGTAGTAGCCAAGCTAATAGCCAAATGCTGACGCAAGCTTTTGACGCTATAGATAAACAAGACTTTGGTGATGGCGGAGTTGATGCTAAAGAAGCACTAAAAGATGCTATCTATCAGATATACCTGAACACAATGCCGGAACAAAGTTTCCGCAAAATGTTTATACATCGTAAAGACAAAACCGGTTTTAGCACCGACGTTCTGCGTAATGTAGCTGCTACCGCGTCTCGAATGTCTATGCAACTTGCTCGGCTAAAGTATGCCCCTATGCTGCGCAATTCTGTCTCCGCCGCGCACGATGCAGTAAAAGGTAGATCAAACTATTCTCCGTTTGTGGATGAAATTGAACGTCGAGTTGATTTGGCTCTGTCAGGTAATGCCGAACAAGGTTTTGGTAATGCGCTTGCGGGGCTAGCTAATAAAACATCTTACCTCTGGTTTTTGTCAGGCGCGTCTTCTGCACTTATCCAGCCAGCTAGCGTATACATAGCTTCTCTTCCAGTCATCGGTGCAAATCACAACGATATGATCGGTGCGGCTAGAGAACTTGGCAAAATGGTCACGCTGTTGAATCAGTACACGATGCTCCAAGATAACCCAGACGGCACGACATCCATCGTTGCACCGAGCATATCGAACAACAAGTCCTTATCTGAAAATGAGCGTGACGCAGTGCGCGAAATGTTTCAGCGTGGTGTTACTCAGACTACTTACACATCTTTAGTTTGGGGCTATAAAAACATACCTACGCAACAAGCGACATCTGTAGTCGGCAAAACCAAACAACTTGGCGCAGAAGCCGCAAACTTGGTAGTCGGCGCACTGATGCACAATGTTGAGCGGCTAACTCGGGAGGCTACATTCCTCGCCTCTTACCGCCTTGGCTATAAGCGGTTTCAAAAAGAGGGAATGTCCAAAAACGAAGCACATGAAGCCGCTATCAATCAAGCTGTATCTGACGTTAACGAATCCCTAGCTAATTACGATCTATCCAATCGCCCGCGCTGGATGCAACAGGGGGTTGGTCGTGTAGCATTCCAGTTCAAAATGTTCCCAGTGCATACCGCACTACTGCTAACTACAAACTTCTTCAAGATGTTACCCTTCCTGAATAAAGAGGGTAAAGCGGCTGCGGCTAAGAAATTTTTTGGTATCTATTTAACCGCCGGTTCGATTGCTGGTTTAGTTGGCATTCCAGCATTTAGTCCTATCCTTGGGGTATTAGCCTACGCCATGAAAAAAATGGAGGACGATGACGAAGGCCCAGAAGACATGAAGGACAAAGACCCACAACTTTGGTTCCGTGAAGTGTTCTTACCTGAGTTACTTGGTGATACACATATTGGAGACGTTCCAGTATCAGATATTTTGACGCATGGGCCGCTGAATGCTATGACTGGACTCGCTATATCCCAGCGGATCGGATTAAATGATCTGTTTGGGCGGGACACTAAAGAAGCTAGAACCTCGCAAGAAGGTCTTACAAATTGGATAATGGAGCATGCGGGACCGTCAGTAAGTCTTGGCATGTCTGTAGCTAGAGCGTCCGACCTATATCAGCAGGGAGAGTTTCAAAAAGCTGCTGAAGCTATAGCACCTGCGTTTGCTCGCAACTGGATAATTGCTGATAGGTACAGCAAAGAAGGTATTACTGACTCTAAGGGAAATGTGGTCATTCCTGCGGATAAAGCGGGTGGGTATGCACTTGCACAGCGGATTGGTTTCCGTCCTGACATATTGGCAAGACTTGGTGAGACTAACTTTAAGTTAACTGCTGTCGAGCAAAAAATAGAAAATGAACGGAATTTACTAATAGTTAAAATGAAAGTTCAGGCACGGAAGCGCACAGAGGAAGGCGATCTAAAGTTGTCCAAAATTTTTGAAGAAGAAGTAACTAAATTTGACGAGAGAAACCCAGAAAAAGCGATACTGCCAGATCAAGCGGTAAAAGCGATACTCAATGATTTAAAAACCCGTGCATCAGCTAGGGCAGGGCACGAGGTTACGTTAAAAAATGCTAGGTTAGTACTGCCCGTTGTGGAAAATATGGAGAAGCGTATTGAACGCATCCAGAAACGAGCCGGTGTGGAATAAAAAAATCCCCGGACTAAGCCGGGGACAATGGGTAGTCAACCAAGGAGAACGAACTTAGTTTAGTTCAAACTCGCCATACACGCAAGCCTTTAATTCCTTCTTCTATCACTACTTGCGTAAGTATTTGTATTTTTAACCGCTTGGTTACGGTGGCTAAATTTTTTCTAGCCGCTTTTACATCAATACAGGGTACAAAAAAACTGTACCCCTTTCTAAATTTAGACCAGTCAAGCTGGTACGTTACTGTCTCTATTTTCATTGGGCGTTGCAAAAGCGTCCATCTGAAGGAACTCAGAGGCAGATGCGTCAAACTTTAACACTCGCACTGCTGGGGATACAACTTTCATGCCCTTAGACATGCGCTTGTTGCAGCCTTCAACATAGATTTTGGCGTTGCCTAACTCTTTCAGCGTAGTCTTATAGTTGATCTGCTGCTTCACACAGAAGTCTTTGAACTGCTTGGCAGCAATAAAAAGTTCTTTAGTGTCTGGCTCATAGCGTATTAGCAACTCACCGCGTGGTTCTAACATTGGGAGGGACTGTAAGTTACTGCGGGCGTCTACTTCCCCATTGACTACCAGAGCGTTGTTGATGTGCGCATTGACGAACTCACCGAGGACAGTGACTGGAGTGGAGTTTGGCGGCTGAATCTCCAGACGCATTTCGCCGAGCATGCCTTTTAGCCACTCATATACAGCCTTCATGTCATAGTCGTGCAGCCCCAAGTTAGCGGCAATCAACCCACCCGCAATGTTGCAAGCAGCGACGCCAGACCAGAACCGTTCTTTCTGGTGGAACTGAACTTCGCGGTCAATCCGAGCTTGGATTTTGCGCATCAGAGCAACTGCTTCTTCTAGGTTATCAACTAGCCACTGGATGTAAATATCCCCCGCATGACCATAGTTTTCCCGTAGCTGATGGTCAAACATCTGCTTGCCAACCTGCACATCAATGATGCTGTTCGGCTCGATCTTGTACTCAAGCAAGCGCATGGACTCACCATCTGGCGTGTTCTTAGCTACCCCTAGCTTCTCATAAAAGCTGGCGTTCGCCGAGCACAATGTCATCCCCTGCCACTTGGTGTTGTTTACCCGAAGCGTATTGGTGGTGCCGTTCATTTTGTTTTTGCCTCGGCCTTGGCTAATGCTGTACGCCAAGTCTGAAAACTCCATGCCGCTCAGGTTCGTAATCTCGTCAATCGTATTGGGCAGGTTGTTCATCACGCCAAGCTGGTGCATCTTGGCATTGAACGTGTCCTTGTACATGGAAGTCAACTCCTTCGGCTGACCATATACGCTGTTGCACATAAACAAGGCGGTTGACTTGCCCGACCCAGACTCAGGATGGATCACGTTAATGATGGCACCTTCAAGCCCTGTGAACTTCAGCAGGGGTGACCCAAAGGCTGTAAGTGCGGCAAACGCATGCGGCTCCAGTCCCGGCTTGGCATACATGTTGAACACTTCTTTCCACTTTTCAAACGTACCCTTAGGCACGATCTTCTCGGCAACATCTTTTGTGGTGCTAGACGGCGGGCTATAAAACACCCCGTCCTTGGTAATTTCCCGATCACCAAGAATAAATTTACTGTCCCCTTCTACCCATCCGAATTGAGTTCTCATCATTTCTGCCCTTTTTACATACTGTAGGTTCTTAATAAAAAACACGACAAACTTAGCAAGTGATTCATACTGTGTCTTGTGTGCCACCACACCGTTGTGTGCTAACTGCTTGCGCAACTCATCGAGCGACGAGATTGCTGTTGTCGGGATGCTAAATTCACGAACGCCGTCATGTGGTAAGTGCAGCCTAAACAACGCCACTTCTCCAAGCTCAGGATCACGCATGCGTTTGACCACGTATAGATCATGCTCATAGACAAGCTTTGGCTCAGCTTCTTCATCGTCTTTATCTGGGCGGATATAGATGCCACCCTTCTTCCCGCGAAAAAACGGGAACGGATACTCAGGTATCTGATATGTGCTTACTTCTCCGTTGTCTTCTTCTATCGCAACTTCGTTGTCGTCGGCATCGGCTTCTTCTATTTCAACCCCCAGCATAATGGGGGACTTGATCTTGCCCTTATGTACGCAGCCATCACAGCCTTGCGGGTTTAGCTTTTCAAACGTGGCGCAATGGTGAGGGCCACCCTTTTTGCGGATGTTGGCTATCTTGTTGTCAACTTCGTCAGGATCATATCCCTCGTGCTCTTTAGATAGCTTATGCGCTGCGCTGTCTCCGTCCACACAAAAGGCTGCGATGGATAATGCAGAGCGCCACAGCGGTTCCTCAATGCTATTCTGGTTTGTAAAGCAGTAATTAAGCTGAGCGCAACCCGCTTCACCTTTGAGCATGATGGTCTTAAACCGCTTGACTTTATTACCCATAAGGGCTTCCATCATTGGACTTACCGTGCGGGGGATAAAGTCGGGTACGTCTTCTTTTGGCTCAGGTGCGCCGAGTAAATCCTTGAACTCTTGGTACGCCATACGAGGTGTATCCTCGTTGAGCACCGTTACTTCTTTAGGCTCCTCTTGCTTAAAGTTAAATGTACCGGGGATGCGCAAAACTCGGGACGCTTCAAATACTGAAGAGTCCACAATAAGCCCGTGCTCAACGCACAGTTCACGTAGCCGGTTAGCTAGTGGCTCCCACTGTGAGCGGGTCACTGTTTCCTGTAGCAACCAGTACGCATGAATGCCGTAACCGGAGCTTACTAATATTGGCTTAGGTAAGCCGACTGCAATGCAGAACTTCTTGAACTCGTCAAGCCCGATTTGTTGGTCAAGGTAGCCTTTGATAACGCCCTTCTCATCTGGTACGCCTTTTGTGGGGCCACAATCAATGTCCATCCACAGCGCACGGAAGTAGGTGGCGTTTGCATGTGTGCGGTTATTAAGCGGACCAAACTTGGCACATCCAAAATAAACGTCTATTTTGCGTTTTACAAATTGCTCGGCTAACTGTTCAACTTCTTCCTTGGTGTCTACAAAATGCTGGTCAGGATACCTACCAATCCCTATCACACAGTAGCGCCCTTCTGCCGGGAGTACCGTGTCAAGCAGATCGAAGGTTGACATGTTTTACTTTATTTGGTGGTGAGCTTTGGTGTACGTGATGTAGTCGGTAATTGCTTGCGCGTAATTGGGGTGTGGTTCTCGGTCTCCCTTAAACCAGTTGTATATGGTCATACGAGTCACCCCAAAGTCTGCCGCAATCTTGCTAACACTAATGTTGGCGCGAATACATGCACGACCCAAGGCTACACCCAAAGACTTGATGCTCGCTTTTTTGTTGGCATGCACCAAGCTTTGGCTATAACCGTAGGTCATGTGTTTACTCCTCGTCGCTCCAAGCCTTCACTACCGAGTCAAGGTCTTTCTTGGCGGTAGGTTTCGGCTCGGCTTTCTTTTCACGCTTGGTCGGCTCCTCAATAGGAGACTCATCGGCTACCTTAGGTGCAGGTGCTTCCAGCTTTGGCTTACCAGACATATCGGCTTGGTACGGCGTCATAACGACCATCTTCTGCACGTCGGGCTTTGTGGCGACATCGCTAGTCACCGTAAACTCAGCCTTGTTAATGAACCGAGTCGGCGTAAACAGAACGGATTGGTTATCGTTCTCTTCGTTGAAGCTGATCTGAGTCATCACATAGTCCAAGCTCTTACCGTTATTCGACAAGTACTTGGTGTAGTTTTCAAAGGTATGGGTGTTATCCCCAGCCCCGTCGCCAAACAATGACTTGGAAGCCAAGTTCATTTGATAGACTTCGCCTTCCAAAGAGGTGCCAAAATCTTCTTCCAGCACAAGTGCGATCCGACGAGAATAGCGGCAAGCTTTGGAGTTGCCCATCCCAGAACCTTTTATGTTCTGGCTACAGTTGTCACATCGCTCAGCTTGTTTGTTAACTGAACCTGCATCGGGGGTACGCCCGTCATTGGAGAAACAATCCGGTGCAGTCGGCTCGGCATCGGGACTCCATGCCTTAGCGTAGAAAATACGCCCCACATGAGGGGAAGCATTAACAACGATGGCGTTCAAGCTGCCCTTAACCTTGCCCATTTCTTCGCCACCAACGGTCTTACGGAAAATGCCGTTCTTAGGCACAATACGCTTGACGCCGGTCTTACCAGCAAGCTGTTTGGTAAGCTCACTAACACCTGCTTTTTGCAGGAAGTCGGGGAGGTCTTGATTAAGAAGGGTGAGTTCACTCATTTCATTTTTCCTTAGAACGTCTAACAACCACGGAGTAAGAATTTTCCACGTTGAGGCCAACGGGGAACTTGTCTGGATTCTCTTCAAGAAACTGCTTCATGTTGGATTGATGAAGTCGCTTCTCTAACAGGCCAAATGCACCCTCATTTTCGATGAAGTCGTACATTGAATCCCAATCGTTCGTCCAGTACCGTGACTTTACTGATCGAATGATTGTGCCGTGTGGGGTACGAATGCTGTCGGCATTCATGTCTTTACATACATCGAGCATCTGGCTTTCCAGAACTTCCATCTGCTCTTTAAGGTCGTTGTCTTCTTCTTCGAACGTGCGCTTTATGTCAGCGCGTTTGTCTCTGATTTTTATGTAGATAGATGTTAGCTTGGCTAAATCTACGGGGGTAGATTGACTCTGAACTTCGTTGTCCATCTGATGCTCCTAATGAAAATGTGTAGCAATAGTGGTTCACATAAAGCAGTGTTGGTTACAAATGCACAAAGCCCACGGCGCTAACCCGTTTTCCACCACTGCTACACAACTTGGATTATACAGCTAATTTTTACAATGTCAATAGTCGCTGGAAAAAATTTCTTGTTTGTACAGGTCAACCACTTTCTGGTGGTTGTCAATGTTGTTCTGAAGCATTGAGTACATGCGCGACTCAATCGGACTGCCCTTGATGTGCACAACAGTCATGTTGTTGACTTGCCCGGGTCGGTCTATGCGTGCGTTGGCTTGCAGGTACGTTTCAACACTGGAGCATGGAGCATACCAAATGACAGTGTTAGCAGCAGTTAGGGTTAACCCGTGGGATGCAGCCTTGGGCTGGATGATGAGCACTTTTGGGTCGGCTTGCTCTTGGAACTGCTTAACAATGTCAGTGCGTTTGTTTACGGGCACCTCACCGTTTATGACCTCACACAAAATACCGTTGTTGGTTAGGTGTTTTTGGAGCAACTGGATGGTATGCGTGAACGGGACAAACACAAGCACTTTGTGGCTTGACTCTTCAATGACTTCCTGTACCACATTTAGCCGATTGCTTACATCGAACTCAACAACTTCGCCCGTATCCGTATAGACTGCGCCACCAGCAATTTGTAGTAGCTTATTTATTTGCACCGCCGCATTGACGGCGGACACCTCTTCACCCGCTGCTTCTATAAGCATCTGCTTCTTTAATATGGTGTAGAACTTGTGCTGCTGCGGTGTTAGCGGGGCTTCACGCTCCGTAAAGGTTACGGGTGGTAAGTCTAGGCAGTCGGCTTTTTCAAACCTGATGGCAGGTTGTAGTAGCTTGTGCACAATTCTTTGGGCGTTTGGTCTGGGCACCCACTTGTACATGGATAGCTTCGTCATCACCGTATCCCGAAACTGTCCAAAGAACGGAGACACTTCCTTAGGATTGACTAGCTTAGCCAAACCGTAAGCGTCCACAGGAGACTGCGCTGCGGGTGTACCCGTAAGCATCCACAACCCTTTTATAACCCGGCTCAGATCACGCAAATCTTTCCAACGATCTGTCTGCGCGTTCTTGTATGCCGATGCCTCATCAACAACAATAAGGTCAAAGCCACCTGCCATGATTTCTTTTTTGACGATGCCAACGCCATCAAAGTTAATGATGACGAACTCGGCACCGGCTTCTACAATCTCTTTGCGCTTACGTGCGGCTCCGTAAGCCACTGCCACAGTGCGGTGGATGGCAAACTTAAATAAATCATTTTGCCAAGCTGATTTCATAATTGACAGCGGGCAGATCACTAACACACGCTTCACTAATCCTAGGGTCATAAGGTAATCCACTGCCCAGATGACTGAGGCGGTCTTACCTGTACCCTGCTCATTAAAGCAGAACGCTTTGGGGTTACCCGTTAAGAATTCTGCTGTTGTCTTCTGATGCTCGAATGGTGTGAACCCCGGTGGACGGGGCCACGTATACTCTGATAGGTTCATTTTTTCTTGCGTTCTCTATTGCTCACTTCTGACACAACTTTATGGTTTGACGCTCGTTTGAACGAACGATTTTTATTCGCTGATTCAACACGCACGCCGTTCTTGTTTGACCCACCCTTAGAAAGGGCTACTCGGTGTGCAATGTCTTTGCCTTCTCTGGAGTCGGCAATGTGGTCACCATCTTTGTCAGGGTGCTTTTTATCGTACGCTTCTCTTGCACGTTGGCGTTCAAGCCGTTCATCGGCCTCTCCTCGGGCAAGCTGCTGTTGGTACTCTTTTTTGTACGGGCGGGGTTTGTTTACGTAAGGCATGGTTATCTCCCAAATTGATCGACCATTTCGGCATGGCCTTCCATACGCTCAGCAAGCGCTTTAAGCGCTTCCGCATGGCGGCGTAAATTTAAAGAAGTAGCGTCTTTTGAACCAGTAAATCTATCGTAGTACGCAAACGCTATGTCAGGGTTTAACCTAGAAAGATCTTGCAGGATTGCCATTGTCATTTGTGTGGCGCACTCAACACAAAATAAAAAATCATCAATTATTTTGTAGCTCGGTCTGAATACAATTCCAACATCGTTTACATACATAGGTTTGTTACAACACGAACAAGTGTTTTCGCCGTTAAAAAATCTGTCGGGTGTTAAGCTCATTTTTAACTCCTGTTGTACTCACAGTATTTCACTGCACAAAATTTGCACAGTGGGCCTTGGATGGGGTTCCAGACTCCATTATCTAACGCTGCTTCAATACGTGCAACATCTTGGGCTGGGGATTCAATGTACTTAGGCATCATCTCCCGATGGTGCTCTTTTTTGACAAACTCTTTAGACACAATAAAGATCAAGGCGCTCTTCACCCGCTTGATCTGAGGAAACTTGGCGAAAAGCCCACAGGCGACAAGATCGAGTTGCTTGGCGTCCGCATATCTCGCACTCTTGCTGGTTTTGTAGTCCACCGAGTGAGCTACCCCCTTCTCCTGATTGATAACCACCAAGTCGGCTATTCCATGCCACCATACATTCGGAGCATTGAATTCGCATGCTTCCAAGTTCTTTGTCAGACCTAGTTTCACTTCGCATAATTTATCTCCGGGTATGTCTTTAAGGGTATCTAGGGTTGCCTTCATGTATTCAAAAGTTTCAGGTATCGGCTTAGCGTCCCTTACAAACTCTTCCGCCACAGTATGTGCGGTCTTGCCATACATCGTAGCTTTGGTATCCGGCTCAACAATATCTTTAGCTACTTTAGTATGGTAATACTTGCGCGGACATTGTTGAAATGTTTTCAGGCTGCTAAAAGACCAAACAATGCTCATGGTGATTCACCATCTATACGGTTGGTTGGGTGGCTAGATTCTCTAGCCTGCATAAAGGCATCAGCAAGCTCGTAGGCTACGTTGCTTATGTTCATTAGTGTAATGTTTTCGTCTTTCCCGCGCATAAGAAGCCCACACATGGCGAACATAGCCGCTAAGTCCCGCAGATTTGTTTCGTCTTGACTCATAGTAATGCCTCCTCAAAGTCGTCTAAGCACACTGTTGGTTGGCGCTTGTTGAGTTGTTTAAGTGCGTTGCCAGTGGCTCGTTCAAAGGGCCACCATGTGTTCCAATCAATCGGATACGCTTTCGCAGAGCTTTCAGTACGTCTCGTACTCGTAGATCGTACTCGTGCTTCTTTATCAGATTGTCGATCAATTTTAGGCATTGTTCTTTCTCCGTCATTTATATTACTTTCCTCAAAATATCATAGCGAATTGGGTGTTTCAGGGTACGCAATGCTTTGGCTTCCATCTGCCTAATGCGCTCCTTTGATAAGTCAAACATATGTCCAATTTCTTCTAATGTCATAGCATCAGAAACATCAATTCCAAAACGTAGCTTTAATACTATTGCTTTCTTGGGGTCCAACGTGCTAAGCGCTTGTTTTACAACCCTACATAATTCAATAGTTGATAAAGCCTTTTCTGGGTCTACGTATTCTTTGTCTAATGGCTCATCAATAGGAAGTTCTGGCATGTCTTCGTCACGTAGATAACCGTATGTGTAGTACGCTTTTCTTAGTTCGTAACTTGCACCAACGAGAGTACCATAAGGGAGAGTACGTCCTTTATATACTTTACCGTACGCATTTAGACGCCTTTTCATTTCTTTTTGCCCCTTGCTTTCATAAACAGTTGGATTGGGGCGCTCTTCGGTGTATCTAAAACCACCTCACCCTTCTTGAACTGTCTACCCTTCTTGGCGTTCTCAATTCCTTGGACAACCCTGCCCATATGCCGAACCATTTCTTCGGATACGCCGAACCGAACCTCTCGCCAGTTAAAGGCGTTGTTGGTTGACTTAACAATGTCTGTTCCGGGCCAGTACTTAGGTTTATTTTTCATTGCGGGTTCTCCTCGTCAGCAAAGTCCATTTCAGGTGGGTGCGGAATGTCGTCGTGAACAATCACACCGTCTTCATCTGCTGGCAAAAACCTGCCGCACACTACGCAGTAATAGCCATC
>Ga0208147_1000152_pt1 | contig 26649 bp, 36 predicted proteins | sample DEB3_08_DNA_FD_184520 | JGI IMG/M metagenome (GOLD analysis project Ga0208147, IMG submission 184520) | Aqueous microbial communities from the Delaware River and Bay under freshwater to marine salinity gradient to study organic matter... | ecosystem: Environmental > Aquatic > Marine > Coastal ... | reverse complement strand
CAGCACATTTAATTCTGGTTCGAATCGTTTCTGAACACGAACCATAGTTTCAGAACCAATAATTGCAGTCGTGTTTGTACTATCAACCGCATCTTGTAATTTAGAAAGAACAAAACGTCCACCGAATTTATTAAGATTCAATTCACGATAATTTAAAATTGCATTTCTAATTTTGTTTTTTATTTCTTGTTCAGTATCCGTTGTTTTACGTTTGTCATATCTAACGTAATTATTTACCAACAAATACAAGTATTCTGGATCACGAATCTCAGTCTGAATCGCAATTATCGATTTAGGTTTGATAATTTCATCAATGATTCGTTGTTTCTCTATTTCAGAAATGTAATAGTTTTCCTTTGGTTTAAGTGATAGAATAACTTTTCCATATGATGCTGGAATGTCATCCTCACTTCCCCAAACGGATACAGAGTCCACACTCGGATAATTTTTTTTAATATAAGATTCGTAATCTTTATAAGTAACTAGTCTATTTTGTGTGGCAAACTGTAATGGGGCGGAGTACTTGATACTATCAACTGACTCCCTTTCTGAACTTCCTGATGCAACTGAATTTACTGTAACTAAAATATTTGCATATCCACTAATATCAGTTAATGGAATAAATGCGTTTGCTTTATCTGCTTCAGAACCATTGGTAATCAAGTATTCAATGGTAACAACAGATCCATCGGAGATTGCTTTCCCGATATTTCCATCACCGAAATATATTTGATATTGTTGATTTCTACCTTCTTGTAAGAAATAAACAGAGGAAGTTGAATCAACACTTAGAATATCACTTGCAAGAGAATATGTCTCTATTGCACTATTTCCCGCAGAAGGTTGAACTGTAACTTTTAATGTAGTAGTATCAATATTCGTATCTGGAATAGTAAATATTGAAGTTGGATTTGTTGTCAAATCATATGTTGAACTAAAAGAAATTAGAACACCTTCATACAAATCAACATTATCAAAATAAAACGAGTCTCCAGTTCTTGATACTGTTAAAGGTTCAATTACATTGAATGTATAAGATTTATTGTCAATTAGATTTGACTGAAAATTAAATCCTTTTGGAATAGACAAAGATTGAACAGGATCGTTTGAATTGACAATTACTTGAATATTGACATTTGCAACAGCAGGTGATCTTGAATAAGGAATATAACCTAAAGATTTTGCATGTGATACTACTGAATCTCTAAGTAAAGCTGTATCCATGAATGCTTCATTAGCTACCATGTTTAGATAGTATGCGTTATAGTGCGTATTGTACGCTAGAACATCCAAAAGGATACTTAATCCAGAACCTTCAAAATCATAGTCTTGAAATTCTGATTGTTGACTTAAAAATGTTTTTAAGTTGGTCTTGATTGTATCAAAATCAAGGTCTGTTATTTGTAAACGGTCTGCCATTATCGTAGTCGCTCTAATTGAAATGAAATCTGTATTGGGTCTTGACGATTAACTATGCGAAATTTAATTTTGACATCATACGCATTACTCTCATACTGAGGAACAATAGTCACAGAATTAAGAGTCGCACGAGGTTCATAATTCTGTATCATACTGGTTATTTCTTTTTCCATTCTGAGAGCAGTTACCGGATCCATATTTTCAAACAACATTGCTCTAATATTTCCACCAAATATGGGATTAAATAATCTCTCATAATTGTTTGTGGAAATCAAATTTTTGATGGAGTTAATAACAGCCATATCACCAACATTTTTATTGATGTCTTTACGGACAGGATGAATGTTAAAATTCAAATCCAAGTCTCTATATTGTCTTGTTACGTTTGTAAATGAGGTTGCCATCTTCTATTTATAGGTTATTTTTTAACTTATCGGTTCCAACATAATTGTTTACTAAATGTGCAGATAAATCATTAAATGCAGAATATTTTATCATTTGATCGTAGTTATTTGCCAACGCTAAAACTCTACCAAAATATCCTTTGTCATTTGTATATCTGTCATACATGAAATTGTTTGCAGCATTCATAGTATTCAATATTTGTGTGATTCTTATCGATGATAAATTCGATACGTATGTGTATGGAAATCCAACCGCAACTATACTATTTTTAAGTTCCAATGAAGCTGCAGATAGTTCATTTGAATATGTAAGCAAATCATCTTCAACAAAAAGACTAGTCATACTTCCTAAAACTGGAGAGTTGTTTGATATACCTTCAAACTTACTTACTAATGAAAATGCTATCTGACCATATCCTGTTGCTGTAAAAAAATCTGGTTCTAAAGTGTTCGGTGAAGAAGAAACACCAGATACTCTTTGCGTATGTATCAAGAAAGTATTTGCGGTATTTGATAATCCTGAAATGACAACATTCGCATTAGCAAGAATACCAAATCCATATATAAAAGTGTTTGCAGAACTTATAGTAGAAATTATAGAGTTGACTACATTAGCCACAGGATTTCTAAAATATAAACTAGATGAAGTTTGATTATTTGCTATTGCATCATACTGCCACTTTTGAATTACTGGATAACTTTCATCTATCCTAACCTGCAAGTCTCCCATCGGATCAAGTGCTTCTCCGAATTTTGACGTATCAAAATTTAATTGTAGTGAATCGTATAAAGTTCCCATTATAGTACCATCACCAAACTAGGTTTTCCTTGTCTATTAATTGGTTCTTTGCATGTCGCAACATCGCCTTGAATAATTATCGGTTGTCCATTAACACGAATGTTTGGACGAATAGATCCCATAGATAAAACTGCAACGCAATGTATTTCACATCCAGGAGCTCCACAACAAGCATGTGGTGCAACTTTGTCTCCTAATGCAGCCATAGGTATTCCATTGATTCTAACATTAGGATGTCCAGTACCACATATGACACCTCTGTCAGAAACTATATCTAATTGTTTAGCTGCAAACATATTAACATTCTTTCTTTTTAGCTTTTACAAGATCAGCACTTGTTATTGGTAAATTACCAGCATTTCTATCTCTTATAGATTTATATTCACGATATAAACATTCCGATAGAAGTTTTTCAGTCTCACTTGGAGTTTTTCCATTCTGTCTATATGTAAGTGCTTCCTGAGCACATGCAGCACAAGATGTGTCATAAAGGTGACTATCTATCCACTCATCGATAGATTTTTCATTCATAGCTTTCATCTTATTCTTCAAATCATTTGAAGCATTCTCTATCATGTCAGTTGTAGACTTACTGTAATTCTTAAATAACTCTCTTGCCTTTTCTTTTGCTGCTTTTAAATCGTCTTTAATATTATTCACATATTGTTTTGCAGATTCACCTATACAAAAATCTGTAGTTAAAGCTTTTACGGAAATAACATCATTTTCAAGATTTGATACGTTGACTGCCATTTGAGTTGCTTTACCTGCAGCGTCAATAGTAGCGGAAACAGCATTCTGATAATCTTTTAAATTATTTGTAGCCGAAGCAACATCCCATTTTGCAAGTGCGACAGTTTGTGATTTAATGTAATCGTTATAACCTGTTTTCTCTACTACTGTTGACGGTAAATTCTTGACTGTTTGTACAGCATTATCTAAACCTTGTTTTAATGCTTCTTGTGTTTGTTGTGCTAAAGATGCACTAGGATTAGTTATATTCTGCACCATTGAACTATTAAATCCACTCCAAGGAGTTGACAATACTGGACTCTGTGCAACATAACTTCCATCACCTGCAGCATTTTTAGTTATATCAACAACAGATGAACCACCAAGGAATGCACTAGAACCTTGTGTTGCAGCTGCCTCAGCATTAGTAACTGCTGATGAAGATACTTGTCCTAATGCTGCATAACTTTGTTCACCAACTACACTTCCTGATGTAGCAGCAGTCGTTGCACTTTCAGTAGGAGTTGTTGTTGCCGCATCTTTAGCAGTTCCAGATCCACCGTTCGTCAAATCGATCATTGCTCCAGATAACTTCAATGACGATGTTCCAGAAACAGTAGTCATTAAACCAGATACACTTGTTACTGGACAGAATCCGCCACCCAATGAGCTTGAGATTTTACCGGAAACAGATGCCATCGTTCCAGCAGAAGCACTAAACTTAGATTTAGCAGAAAATACAACATTCTTTGCTTGTGTAAGAAAATCTTTTTCTACTTGGAATGTAACATTACCTTTTACAATATATGTCATATCACCATCAACGTAGGTAAGTTTATTTCCTTTGATGTGAGTTAATTCATCACCTTCAATAATTCTTGTACTATTAGATAATACCTTTTGTTGCATAGAACCATCTGGTCGCATTTCTAAATGTGATCCTGTTCTATGAAATATATTAATTCTTTCATTATCTGGAGTATCATCTATTTCAAACGCATGTCCAGATTCTGATTCAACTGCATTATTATATGGATACTTAGCATTATAAGATGGATTCTTCTCTATAAGACTATCAACATTATTTTTTGCTAAGTCTATTTGTGTAGGACTTTGATTACGTGCAAGTCTCGATGTCGTTGGTTCGTCAATGTGTCTAGGATAACGTGTTTTGGCATCTTCAAGTTTTGAAGGTGCAACATTTAATTGTGCATCAGTTCTTTGGTCATTAAATCCTTGTTGTGGATTTGATTCTTTTAGAGGTATCCCTGGAAGCACACCCATCATTACTGGAGTTTGTGCGTTTCTTCCATCAATAAAAAATCCAATAACAACATCAGATTCTTTTGGTGTGTAAGGATTAGGATTATTCAAAGGCATCATTGCTTGTGCCCAAGGAAGTAATTCAGTCGGAACTTCTGTTATATTCTCAGAGTGCCATCCAAAAATTCTTACTTTACATCTACCAAGTTTTAAAGGATCCTGACGATCTTCAACAACACCAACCCACCAAACAAATCCATTTAATCCTGCAAATTGATTATCGTTCATTATTAATCCTAAATCGTGATCGTCGAAATGTTTTCAAGTTTATATGCATCATCCAAATATGCATTTTGAGCAGTTGATGGTGGATTAAATTGTGTTCCATCTAACGAATCTGTACAGGCTTCAAAAATAGTTTCATGTTTAGTATATGTTATTATATGTCTTGTGGATATGATTGTATATTTACCATAAAGACTTTCATCTTTATTTTCATCTCCTTGAACACGACTTCTATCTGGAACTTTTATTAAAACTGTGTGTCCAGATGTTAAATTAAAATTCCCAGGCATAACTAACTTTACTCTTTTACTGAAAAACATTCTTAAAATTGCTGGACGTTGTAAAACATATTCTTGTGGATTATCATCAACATTTTTTTCTATAGCATTTCCATATTTTTTTATGTACTCACTATTCAATCTGTTTAAAGCAGAAGAATACATAACTTTTTTTGAATCATAATTTTCTATATTCAACTTACCTTCAACATCATAAACTAAAGGAATATTTGGTACTTTATTATTATGAACTGGATTCTTTCCATAATATGTTGAATAATCATATTTTTGTTTATCGAATGTTCTAGTAATAGGATCAAATCCTAAAAAGGTTCCAGCATACGAACCACTCTTTACTGTCTTTAAAAAGTCTAATTGAGAAATCGTTTTAAATTCTCTTGCTCCTACAAACTCATTTCCCATTTCCGTAGTATTATCTTTACCTCTAAAAAAAGTTTTGCCTAAATTTTTAGGATCAACATTTATCTTAGCAATTTCTTTTGATTGAATCATATCGGACAATGAAACAAAATTGTACCCGTGTTTATTTTCAAAGAATAAAAAGTTAGGAACAGAATCTTCATTGACAGCTCTTGATGCCATCCACTCTAATGATTCAATCGGAGATAAGTTTGGAACAACAATATTCTTTATACCACTAGATGGACTAACAATTATACTACTTGGTTTTAAATTAAGATTATTGACCATAATCTTTGATGCTATATCAGAATAAACTCCAAGAAATGATTGATTTATTTTTCTTTGAGAAGAAAGAATGTATTCATCACTAATAAAATGTAAAGAATAAACTTCACTAGTTTGATTTAATGGATTTCTATTGTCAACTTTATAAACTCTAAATTTATTAACGTATGTTAGTTCCGTTTCCGTTTTTCCCATACTTATCAATAAAACTTCAGATCCATCAAATTTCAATTTATTGATTAATCCAACAGCATCGGCAACTATAATATTACCTGAAACTGAAGGGAACATTACAGTATCATAGATATTCAATTCGACAAAAATACTTCTTAAATCGTGCAAGGTTCCGTCTGAACCAACCATCGATAAAAAAATTATATTATAATCTGTGGTTTGATTAATTTCTTCCATTATGCAATAGTTCTACGGAATTCATCTCTTAATGCAAAAATAAATTCTGGTTTTAAAATTTTAATTGATCTCAGATTTTCATTAACATCATACTCATATTGAAAATATGTTTTTGAACTTCTTATAGTCGATTTAGTTATCTGTTCACCACTTGATAAAGTAACAGGTACAGATAGTGATATAGTATTTGCATAAGTTGGTGCATCGATCTGAATAATCTGAGTATGTGAAATATTTTTTGATGTTGTTGTAGTTATTTCTTTATAGTAAGAATGTATATTCGATCTTGACCAAACCAATCCTGTTTCATTGTTTGCAGTATCAGCATAGGTTTCATATTTGGAATCTATGTACCTACTCAACGATCTATCTTCAAGTGGCCAGTTGAATTGTGGATCAAGTATATTATTATACAATAATACAATCCAATGATATTCAACATCACCATAAAAATCATAAGCTATTGATTCTGGTGTATCTCCATCTTTAATAGTATACTTGTTAAAAACTGCTGTGTTTTCTTTAAAAGATTCTTGCATCTTGAATCTTGTCATTATATTTGTAACTAAGTCTATACTATCCCCATTAGGAGAAACTGTATATGATGTTTTTGGAAAATAAGAAAAATATTTTGACATGTTATTTTGAAGTCGATCTTGTTTCAAAAGTTGGGTTGTCTACCGTAGATAAAGTTGCATCGGATTGTGTCGTTGGAGGTTTCGGTGTTATGTTGGTTGGGTTAGATTGATTAGTTTTAAACGCACCTCTATTCGCATTATTATATAGGATAGTATGTTTAGACTGTATTTGTGTTTCTTTAAAGTGTAAAGTCATTCTTGTTGCAATAGGAGTACCTGTACCACCTAATGAAGGTGATTCAGTATTATCAGGATCTTCGTATGTAGCAAATCCATTAGGAGCATAATCAACGTCAACTCTTGTTAGAACACAACTAGACATTTTTGGTAAGTTTGTATTTTCTTTACCTGCGTACATAAATTGAATATCGAACATTGACGGAGGATACATGAAAAATCCAGCTTCTCCAGTTTTAACTTCAGGAGCAGAATGATAGTTAAACAATTCTATAATTTTATATGCTTCATATGCTTCCATTTCGCTTCTTGGATAGAACATAAAGTCTAAACTAAATTCTCTAAAAGACGGACTAGCATATAACAGTTCAAGTTGTGGATTCATTACTTGCCCAGTAAATGCTGTAAACAAACTGGTTCCAGAAGTTCCCAACGCTTTCTTTATTCCTGCATAAGCAAAAGGACTTATATTTCCACCAATAATCTTAGAAATCTTTCCGATGTCCATATTCGATTTCATCAATTCAGATAAAGCAGAAGCACCAACTAATCCTAAACCGATATCACTCATAGACACATCTGAGTAACTTTGACTTGAACTGAATGCCATTGTGTCTGGCATATACAAAGCAATAGCATCCACTATCTGTTCAACTTGATTAAAAAGATTACCATCCGTTACTGGCATAATTTGTGCAGAATCTTGAAATGATTTTGCTCCGGCACCAACAGCATTTACTATTTGTGGATACCTATCAGCAAGAGATTTAAATGCCTTATTATTTTGAATTGGTGTTGCTACGGTGTTTATTGCTTTTTGAAAAATTTCTTGTCCCGCAACTATCCCTGGTGCCGCACTTATATTAACACCCTGAGATGATAATTTGGTACGCATCTGACTAGTTGAGTTTACGTTTCCACCACTACCTGTTGCTATACTACGTGTTGCGTCTGATGATCTAACTTGTTGATAGATAGTAAAAAACACAAAATGATTCTTATCAATATCTCCAAGGTCAAGTGGATATCTTGATGTAGTGAACCCGTTTAAACTGTTCACACCATTTTTGTTTTTATTACGAGTATTGAGGTCTGAACCTACATATTCTTCTGTGGTGTATTTTACGTCAAAAAAGTTGAAGTCCATTGGATTGCCCTGAAAGATTAACTAGATAGTATTTATGTCATACAAAGGAACATTTAAACCCAAGAACCCCACAAAATACAACGGAAATGCAAATAATATCATTTACCGTTCTCTGTGGGAACTACGTGTAATGAAGTATCTAGACGATCATCCGGAAGTAATCTGGTGGGCGTCCGAAGAGCTTATTATACCATACTACAACCCAATTGACAATAAGAAACATCGTTATTTCCCAGACTTTGTGGCAAAGATGAAACGCAAAGATGGTACCGTTATGACGTATGTGATTGAAGTCAAACCTGAGATTCAAACCAAGAAACCTGAACAGAAACGAAAGACAAAGAAGTACATTCAGGAATCTATGACCTACGTCATCAATCAGTCTAAGTGGAAAGCAGCAACCGAGTTCTGCAAAGATCACGGATGGGAATTTAAAATCATAACTGAGAAACACCTTGGTTTGTGAGATAAATAGACGATGGCATACTTAATAAATCGAATAGAAAGTTCTCTGAAAAAAGAGGGATTGACTGCACGTACCGATAAAGCTCGTGCGTGGTTACAATCTAAAATCAAAAGTCTAAATCCATCGAGAACTAGACTAACGGAAGATAAACCTAGACTAAGGGATTCTTCAATCGTAGGTGGTATGTATTTCTACTACTACGATCCAAAGACTAAAGAATTCTTAGAATACTACGATAAGTTTCCTTTGGTCATACCTATTGAAGAACATTCCGACGGATTCCTTGGACTAAATTTACATTACATTCGTCCAAGACAAAGATTAATATTTTTAGACAAGTTGAGTGAAACAAACACAAATAATCGTTACGATGCAAGTACCAGATTAAGAGTAAATTATCATTACCTTAAAAATACTTCCAGAATATACGAACACACTCCTTGCCTAAAGAAATATTTGTATAAACACATTCAATCCAAATTCGTACAGATAGATGCAAACGAATGGGATATTGCTGCATTGTTGCCAGTAGAGAACTTTGCGAAGGCATCTAAAAACAGAGTATTCGCAGAATCAGAGGAAAAATTCTAATGACATTTTCACCAAATCAATTTCTTGCTAACCTAGATGCAAAAGGTGGTGGTCTAGCAAAGCCTAGTCGTTTTCAAGTAATTGTACCAATACCTCAACTACTTTCCAGAAGATTTAAAGATAGTTTAGGTTCAAATCTTGTAAATCTTGCTAATGATTTTACAAACGTACTTCAACGTACTGGTAATCAGAATAATGTCACAGAGCGAGATCCAAGTTATAGTTGGAAAAATGATGCAACTAGATGGTTGTCTTTGCAATGCGAATCTACTGAACTTCCAGGAAAATCATTTACAACTTCTGATGTTAAAATATACGGACCAACTTTTAGAGTACCAAATCAAACAACATATAATGACATTTCATTGACCTTTTTGTGTAATAGTGAATTTAGTGAAAGAAAGTTATTTGATGCATGGATGGAAGTCATACGTTCACCAAATACACATAACTTTAGATTTCCTAAAGCAAAAGGAGGTGGTTCTAATTACATGACGCAAATAAAAATCATACAGTACAATGATTTTGTAAAACAAATATATGCGTTAGAATTAGAAGATGCTTTTCCAACAGGTATATCATCACAACAAGTTTCTTGGGCAGAGGACGGTTTTCATAGATTGACTGTTAATTTTTCTTATTACAAGTATAGAACAATCTACGATGGTAAGTACGATACCAACGATATCCTAAGTAGTATCATAGGTACTGGAATAGCAAGAGCTCAAAAAGAAGTATTAAGTAAAATTTCAACATTATAATTATTAAGGGGTTACTTTATGGCTTTACCAAAAATTGATGTGCCGATTTATGAAGCGATATTACCATCAAACAACCAAGTAGTAAAATTTAGACCGTTTCTAGTAAAGGAACAAAAGTTACTTTTAATGTCTGCTCAGGCAACTGAAACAAAAGAAATAATTGAATCGATAAAACAGGTACTTAAAAATTGTATCATAACAGAACTTGATATCGATACATTACCAGTATTTGATTTAGAATTTTTATTCTTGAATCTTCGAGCAAGATCGGTCAATGAAATTGTTGATATTAAGTATAGATGCAACAATCAAATAAAAGGTCCAGATAATGAAGAACCTAAAACATGTAACGGTTTTGTAGAATATAAAATTGACGTATTACAAATTCATCCAGAATTTGCAGAAGGACACACTAACAAAATACAGATTTCTGATAATTTAGGTTTAGTGTTAAAGTATCCCACTTTTGAAATGATGAGAAAAATCGAATCAAAAACAGAGGATGAAGCAATATATGATCTATTGATACAATGTATAGAATACATTTACGATAGTGATAATCTATATTATACTAAAGATACTGAAAGACAAGAACTGTTAGAATTCATAGACAACCTTCAACAAAAACACTTGGAAGAAATTAAAAAGTTTTTTGACACTATGCCAAAGGTAAAAAAAGACCTTGATTTTAAATGTCCTAAGTGTGGAATGGAAGATAAAATCTTTATTGAGGGTGTACAGAATTTTTTCGAATAACTCTTTCTCATGACAATCTGTCAAACTATTACCAAACTAATTTTTCATTGGTACATCATCACAAATATAGTTTGACAGAATTGGAAAATATGATACCGTGGGAAAGAGAATTATATGTATCGTTATTGGTTCAACACATAGAAAAAGAAAAACAACAACGAGAACTAGAAAAAAACACTAGGAAAAAGAGATAATCCATGGCAGAAAAAGAATCTAGATTAGCACAAATATTAAGATCGGAACTTAAATCCGGAAAAGGGATGTCCGATTCCCTTCTTAACGCATTTGCTGCTAACATGAAAGAACAAAAAGATTGGCGCAAAGTATTTCCAAAGCAAGGTGTTTTTGGACAGGTTATGCGTGGTGTTTTTGGACAAGGTTATCGTTATGGAGCAAAAGCTCAAAGAGAATCCGCAGGTACTTCTGGAAGTGGATTGAGTAGTGTTACTGCGGGAGCAATTCGTATTACTGCTAGAAATAGTATGGTTCTTCCATCTATGGCTAGAGATATGAATATTATGAAACAAAATATGCAATTACTTGTTCGTGCATCTGGAAGAAAAGCTTACAGTAAACCAGAAGCAGGTTTCAATAAATTTAAACTTGGTGGTCCTAAAAAACAATCACCTAAAGCTGCACCAAGTTCCAGTGGTGGAGTAACTGATATTGCGGGTGGTGTAGTTGGAGGTATATTCAGTACCTTTTCATTTGTTTCTTCTTTAGCTGGTTCTATTGTCAAAGGACTTGGAAGTGTTTTAGGAACAGGATTAAGTATAGGTGGAAGTCTTATAAGTGGAGCTGCTGGTTTACTAGGTTCTGTATTTTCTGGAATAATGGGAGTCGGTGGTGGAATTCTTTCTGGAGTTCTTGGTGGATTAGCGTCCATTGTAAGTGGTATGGGTATATTCGGAATAATCGCATTGGCAGGTGCAGGATATCTCGCATATACAATTTCTAAATCCGTAACAGGTTCTATTAATTTTGATGATATAGGAAAACGAATCAGAGATTTCTTCAACTTTAAAGAGGGTGAAACATTTGTAAGTGCTATCTATAAAGTGCTTGGAAAATTTGATGAAAAAACTGGAATGAACACCGTAGGAATAATGGAAAAGGTTGAAGTTCAATTCAGTCGATTTTTAGCATATTCTGGAGATATTTTATCTAAAGTTATTGATATAGTTCAGGTAACTGGACGACTAGCAATTTTAGAAATGCAAAAAGCATTCTTAGATTATGGCACAATCATAATTGATTATATGGGACAAATCGGTGGTGCTTTAACAGGATTAAAAATTGCTCCAACAGTAGCTGCAGCATTAGGTAGTGCAGCTGCTGGAGCAACAAGAGGTGGAGTACCTGGAGCTGTTATAGGTGGAATAATTGGTCTACTCGCTGGAGGAGCAACAGTATGGGGTGGAGCAAAAGGTGGAAAATATTTGTCAACACAAATAAACAATACTCTGGCATCAGGAACAGTTACCGATGCAGCTCAAAAAGAATTATTAACAAGAATGTCTAATGATAGTGCATTTCTTGATATGGTATCCGATCTCCAAGACAAACAAGAAAGTCTTAAAACGATGGAAGATATAAAAGATCCATCTACAAAAGATAAAGCTATAATGATAAGTCTGAGAAAACAAATTTCAGCGATTCAACAAAATAAAAAATTTAAAGGTTATACTGATGAGTTTCAAAAAGTTTTCCCGGGAATGACTTTTGGTAATACTACAGATAGTATTGTTGATGCAGCTAGACAAAGAAAAGCTGACGAAATTGAAGTGGAAAAAAACAGATTATATGATAGAGCAAATATAGATAACATAAAAGAAAGTGCTAATGCAGCTGCTGACGCAGCTGAACAAAAAACTGTAAGAGAACAAAGAGAAAGAAGATCATCAGCATTAGGACCTGCAAGTGGTGGATACAAAGGAATAAATTTAGATTCCGGTAAAACTATAAAAATGAGAGATGTTATTTCTTATTTTATGGCTAAAGGATTATCATTCGAAGCAGCATCTGGGATTGCAGCAAATCTTTGGGAAGAATCAAGTTTGAATTCTGGTGCAATCAATTCTAGTTCCGGAGCATTTGGTTTGGCTCAATGGTTAGGTAATAGAAAATCTGACTATATGATGTGGGCTACTGAAAAAGGAGTTAGAGCAGATGATCCTTATGCACAGTTAGATTACATTTGGAAAGAACTTACTACCACAGAAAAAAATACTTTAGACAAACTTTCTGCTTCCGGTATTACTGCATCAAAAGCAGCAGACATATTCATGGATACGTTTGAGAGACCGAGTGAAGCAGAAAAAGGACCAAGACGAGGAAGGCAACAACAGTTAGCTAGTAGTTTTTCTCCGTCGATGGAAACTGCTTCTGCTACAGCTGATAAAGAAGAAAAAAGAAAACAAGAACTGGCAGATTCAAACGCAGGTAAATCTGACGTTCAATTATTGTTAGAAGCATTTGGTTCAATGTTCGGTGATTTATCAATGTCGATATTGGAATTAGCTGAAGCTGGAAACAAACAAGCTGATGCAAGTGCTGCTAAAGGAAAAGGTGGACCAGTTGTTAGTTCCGCTCCATCACAAAACTATGATTTAATGTTTAGTGAGATGGGAATAAACAGAGTATTGAGAGAAGGATAAAAAATCCCCGCCGAAGCGGGGATCCAAGACTAAGTTTCTGATAAAGGAGGTTTTAGTCTTAAAAACGATTAATCGTTTGCTAGTGATTTGAAATAATCTAATTCATCATCCTCATCAAGTGCAGGAGATTTCTTTGACATTATTTCTTGTACGTCATCATCATATGTTTTCAACTTAGCATCTTCTGCCTTAGTTCTGGCAATAGGTGCTTCACCATCAAAACCCAATACCTTGTCGAGTTTTGCTTTAAGTAGATCATAAGACTTGAAGTGTTTAGGATCCAAGAACTCTTTGAGTGAGTATTCTTTTTTCCACAATGCTTCAAGTTTATCATCATCACCATCAAACAAAGGTGTAGGAGATTCAAACTCTGATTTGTCGTAGTTACGATAACCTTCTACCTGACGAATCTTTAGTTTGAAGTTTGCACCTTCCCAGAAGTCAAATGGATTAACTGGCTTCTCATCCGGAAACTCTGGATTCATAGTTTCGTTAATCTTGTCAAAGATTTTCTTACCATACTTATATAACTTAATCTGACCTTCGTTCTCTGGATGTTTTGGATCCGAGATAACAAGAATGTTAGAGATATAAGTTAAACGGCGTTTCTGTTTACGTGCGATTTCTTTATTCGCTTCGATACCAGAATTCCATAGGGTAGAATTGTATTCTGAGACTGGATCTTTTTGTCCGAGTGTCGTTAGTGAGTTTTCGATATACCAACCACCTGGTCCTTGGAATCCGTGATTGAATACACGAACCCATGGAAGTGCATCATCACCATCGATAGAAGAACCTGGGAGAAAACGAATGATTGCCATTCCGTTTCCTGCTTTGTCTACTTCAGGTTGCCAGAAACGTGTATCTTCTTTTGATCCACTTTCTGCGGGTTGGGTTGTATCTTGAATCGCTTTCGTAAGTTTCTCTAAAGAGTTACGATTGCGTTTGAATTGAGAAAAGTCTGACATTGTATTTCCTTTCGTATATGCGTTGTATATTTTTGTATAACATCTTATTCACAGTATGCATCATATACTAGTATATAGTCATCTTGCAAGCGAGTGTTACTTATTTTATTCTTCATTACCTTCATTAAAAAATGCATTTGCCTTTTGTACTGCCTCATCTAATGATGCTGCAATAACTTTAACGAATGCTATATCGTTTGCAATGTAAATATCATACGGTGACTTACCGTTGAATGTAAAAGTAGATGGTATGGATACCTGAACCTCATATTCCTGAAGGTTCTTTATTCGATCCATAACCGAAGTTATTTCTTTCATTTTTCCTCCGGCAATTCGTTATCCAATATCTCATTGTACATGATATCTTTCACTTTGTCAATACGATCCTTGGGATTCTTTGCTCCCATTACCACAATTACGTGACGATGAATAACACCTTTACCTGGTTCTACTTTTGGTTTACCGTTATAATAGTCTACGATGTGGTCAATAAAATCTTTGTCGGAATCTGGTGCCTTCTCTAATCGTTCAACCATCATTGCTACGCACCAACCTGCAGGTACAGTAAATCCAGTCTTACTTGTAATCACATTATCAAATTCAAACAATAGTGCATGATTAGTATTCTTCAATGCAATAGTACGAACCTTCTTTTTATATTGTGTTTCAATCAATACCTGTTTCTTAACACTAGTTTCACGAATGATTGCATACGTCGATGCAGCAGTTACCATATCCATGACATCAAGTGCCGTACTAACATTACTTACACTTAAACCAGTTGGATCTTTGAAGTATGTACTACCCAAACCCATTTTCTGTGCTTTAGTATTCATCGCTGCAATAAATTTAGCACGACCACCTGGGTAATCAGAAGCAATAGTTTCTGCTGCACCATTGTCACTACGGATCAACATTGCATGGAAAAGTTCACTTCGCTTGTATTTGCGTTTTGGGAGTTTTGTACTTGCCAAAGGTTTTAACTCAACCTCACGTAACATATTTGAGTCATAGTCTAACGAAACCATGGCAGTCATTAACTTAGTAAGACTTGCCATCGACCTTACCTTGTTAATATTCTGATTGTACTCCATTTTGTTTTCAGTAGAATCAAAATGCAAAACAGATGGTTCAGTTTCTTTAGCTAACGCACCCATCGATACGAACGCAAGGATTAAGAGTAATTTATTCATGTATAATTGTTTTCAATTTCAGTTTAAAAGGTGTAATATCTTGTGGAAGAAACGGTGTATATTTTACTAAAGTATTTCGTACTGTTGGCCAACGAATATTTTCAGCAATACATCCATTCCAGATATCTATTAGACCAAGAATTCGTGATAGGATACAAACTGTTTCTATCTGTATCTCCCTACGTAAATACTTTGTCAATAGAGGAGGATAATCTCCGTTCTTGCATCTAAGTAATTCGTTTGGATTTTCAACACCATCAAACACATTTCTACAGTCATTTTCAAATGTGTATGTCAATGACTGTAGAGTTTTTTGCCTTCGTTTAAAATTTTGATCTGCACCGTCACTTAATAAATCACCAACCCACAACTTATCATTATCTACAAGGTTGGCAATAAGAAACCATTTGAGTTCTTCGTCATTGGTATACTTACGTGACAATTTGTAGAAATGATATTTGTCTTTTCGTTTCTCAAAAGAATCCATACTAATATTACACTTACCATTGTACTTGAAATAATCATAGTCCGTTGTAAAGTGTAATTTTAGTGGATGAAAGAGAGCGAATGTTTCGTACCCTGTCATATTGGAAGTTTATTAGTTTTAGGTAATAGATTCAAGTCCATTGCATCGCTTTCTATTTTGGACTTGAGGTTTTGGTTAATCAATGTCGCCGCAACCTCAATTTCCATGCCAGTAACTTTACAATGTTCCACAATTGCTTCGATATAGTTATAGTCTGTTTTAGAAACTATCTCATCTATCGAACGTGCAAACTTCATCATTTCATCTTTAGTTGGCATCGTTAGAATGTAACCTTTGCTCCACCGATTGTCCCAGGAGCATCAACTCGCCACTTTGAAATATCAGCATTAGTCAATGCTTGAATTTGTTGAGACGATAAACTCCACGATTGAACTTGTTGTGATGACAATGGTGCCATCGTCGGATATTGATTGATAGAACTCAAGTCAATAGATTTTATTCCTGACAAATCAGCAGAAGTCAAACCAGGTAATGCTGTTGTAGTCAAACCACCAAATGGCCATCCGTTGTTGGGCAAATGATCCATTGAGAACTTATCTTGTGTTGCATTTTGGAAGTTTTGTACTGCAGCTTCTCTATATGCCCGGTTCTGTTCCCCTAAAAGATTATCTTGTGTTGGATTTTGCATCAATCTGTCTTTTGGTTCAAACTGTGTTCGTTCCATTGGACCATCTTCCCACTCATGTTCTTCATGATATAGTTCACCAATCTGACCTTCAATATCGTGACCAGATGCAATCAAGAAGTTTCTAAACTCGTTAAAGATTGTATCTAGATCCCAGTCGGGTTCAGCACGAAAGCGAACTTCTACATGCTTACCATCATCGTCATCATAAAAACTAAAATTATAAGTTACACGTTCATCTTTTTGATATACGCCGCCAAGTGTCTTATTCATCATTTTACCACCGTTTCATAAAGTTGTTCAAATTGTTCATGGGTTGTTACTTCTTCATCATAGTTTTGTTTATGGTAAACTTTAACCATTCTACTTACCAACTTCTTTGGTATTTCAAGTGTTTTGGAAATCTCTGCAATTTCCTCACGTACTAAATCTTTTTCTGCATCCATTCTTGCCATGGAATCAGAACAAGTGCGGATCACTTTCAAAAGTTTCTCACGATCCGCAGGATTGCTCAATTTGTTTACACTCATTTGAGTTACTGCCATAATATAATTCTCCTTTTATCGTTTTGGTGCGTCAATAGATTTGTTAGAAATTGCATAGGCTACACAAATATTATCATCACTATTTGCATATGAGCAACGAACCGCTAACGGGTCAATACTCTTTGCAATTGCTGCCTCAATATTTTCTGCCATCAATTTTCTATCCACAGTTTTATAATACACTATCGAGTACATAAACACAAGTAGAACTAAGGTTAAACTTAATATTAGGATATAATTTTGCCTAACATGTAAATCTACTTCAGGTTTAGATACGTTGGGTACTTCTTTTACCATTCTTCTCTCCGTAAAAAATGTGTCTACCAATTTGCGTATTCTTTGGTAGTTTCCAGCCAGGGTTGACATAATCTGCATGATAGTACAAAGCTCCTCTTGATGGATCTTTCATTTGTTCATGATTCAAATAAAAATTGACTGATAGGTCTACAATTCTATTATATAACGAATTGTTAGTTTTTGTCAATGCATTAGAGGTTGACATAGCGTAAGGTTTACTTTCACACCACCAAGAGAATTGACATGTACTACCTATCTTCTGTTTTACTACTCCACAAATCGAGTTAGCGAACTTACCACTATTGACACGATTCATGGTAACAAATGCGACAGCAAGTTGACCTTCTTCAGGTTCATGCGCTGCCTCAAAGTAAATGTTTTCTGCAAGGCAAGCAATTTCATGCCGTGCATCTTGCGTTAAATTATAAAATTTAATGTTTGCACCGGCCACAGATGCATTTTTCATTGGGTGTTGATTGAATCCTATAATTGATACCATAGTGAGTACAATTACAACTACACTCAATATAAAAAAGTTGGATACGAATTGATTTCGCATTATTTCTCCTTATAGTTAGAGAGGTGCCGAAGCACCTCCGGTCCCAATCAGGTAGATGATTTTGCTTTTGGTTTATCTACTGAAATGTTAGAAACGAATCCGTTCAAGGTCTGTGCCTTGGTGATGATATCGTTCTCTGAGGGATAAGACGGGAACCCTGGATGATCTGGTATGGTTCCGCCATTTAGTTTAGCAGATTCGACTTTTGTTGCCCAGTCGTTGCTTATTTGTTCACGCTTACCGTGATACTCATCGGATAGCATGTCTTTCGCCATTTTTAGTAGTTCAAGGCGAATCTCGAATGGTGTGAGATTACTCATATTTACTCCTGTGTTGTGTGTGTAATACTGGCGGGTTGTGTGTGATGCCAGTATCTTTATTTAGTAGTTTTTTCTTTTAGTTTTTCTATTTGTTGCAATAATTCCAATAGAGGAAAGTGCTCACTACCAAAATAATCAGAAGAAATAATTGGTTCGCTATTTGCATTTTCTTTTTTTCTAAATGGAAGAATATTATTCACTAGTCCCACAATCCTTCGTAGTATTTACCGAACAAACGGTATCCGTTAGTTATTCTTTTTTGGTGTGCTCGCATTCCGTCCCAGTCAACAACATCACCTCTATAATATACTTCATCCCAATCTTTGGTTTTACTTTCAAATGCATAAATCATCTCACTCATTACCCAATCCCAACGCTTGAAATGATTATCATCGGTATCCCATTCATTCTTTTTAGGAGGTGCAGATGTAGACTTTAATTCATCAGGAACATCCTCATCATCAACCCAAGGTGCTCCATGTTTTTCTTCGTTTAGTTGTTTCAACATCGGAAGAATGATATCTGCCAATGTATGATCCATCGACCAAGTATCATACTTATCAATCTTGACGTAATTAATTTTTGGATGAACAATATCAAGAAACTTTTGCCATGCTACGCAAAACGGATTGAGGATGTCTGAAAGTTTTTCGATGATAGGTTCATCATAATCAATCTCACGCCAGAAATATATCTTCTCCAGAATTGTATAAGGAGATACCCAATGATTACGATAATTCGACTTATAGATTTTCATAATGTATAGAATTTGGTGGGAGTGTTTTGGTAATAAGGTACACTCCTCTTAAACCCCAAGTGAGTTACGCTGCTAAGCGATCCTCACCATAAAATGCGTCATTTGCATTTGTAGTTTTGCTTGATTAACGGTCATCGCCTACCGTGTTGCCGTCTCTACTATCTCACGCTGTCGAAGCCTTGTCATCCCCATCAGAAACACACTTCGTTCTGCAATACGATCCTTTTCACAAGGAGTGGCACGATCTGCAAATATGTTTCTGGTGGAGATGGAGGGAATCGAACCCTCGTCCAACATGCCTTCGCTTTGAAGGGATTACAACAATTCCTTAATTATAGAAGCCACCGGTGACAATTGAGATAATGAATATTAACCACATAACACTCATAAACTTATCCCAATAGTAATCGCCCTTGGTCATCTTACTATAATCACGTTCTTTATTTTCTTCGTTCATAATAATCTCCAATTTCACATTAGACTTATATTATACATCAATTTAATTGATTAGTCAAGTGATATTTATCAATGTACCGTTTTAATTCCTCTAGATAATCATTCTTTTTCTTTATGAATATCTGAGGTTTCTCATTCTCTACCGCTATTGCAACCACAACTTGATTGATTGGTATACCTGTTCGTTCTTCAAACATTTCTGCATACGCTGATGCTTGCATAAAATAGTTACCGATATAACTTTCTTCTTTCTGATAATTAGAAGTTTTCCAATCGATGATAGATAATACACCATCCCATTCACCAATACAATCGCATGTGCCAGAAATTTTTAATGTGTTACTATATAATGGTTGTTCTATTCCATAAATTAATCCAACATGTTCATTCAAGTACGGACGAATCTTGATGAACATCTCTTTTATGTCAGGCATCAATGAATTGAGTTTCATGTTACTCAAATCATTTAATAGATATTTTTCTATCGTATCATGTACCTTAGTTCCACGATCCGATGCCTTCTTTGATATTCTGTTCGCTTCTTCTTCACCAACTCTAGCACGCCATTCCATCAATCCTTGTTTATTATAATTACTTAAAACCGTAGTGATTGACGGGTAGAGATTTCCTTCCGGTGTTTTGTATCTTCTACCCGTTTCCTCATTGATTTGTTCAAGTTTATAATCTAAACCATCTACACGTACATGATTGAATACTCTCACTCAGCACCACTTTCACGATATTCATAAATGGGATTGTCGGGTACAATATAAGGAAAAGTTACAGGTACTCTGCTTCCCTTACCTGTATAATAAGATTTATGTTTCTCACCAGTTTCATTATCAGTATACCATTCCCAAAATACTTTGCCATCAATATCGTAGGCTTCACCATCCTTACCATGCTTAAAAATTGACGAACACCGTTTATTTTGAAACATCGGTTCACCACTCACTTCAGAAACATCTCCCCATTCATCATCTTCGCCAGTCAATGGTGATAATGGTTTGAATCTCAATAGTTTTTCAAGGCATTGTAACGCATAACTGGCAGAGAAACCGGAATGACCTTCCTCTGAAAACTCTTTGACCATGTGTAGTAAATGCTTTCGCATCATACCATTCATGTCATCATTGTCGGTCATTCCGATACGATCCAATTCACTTTCTGCATAAGATACTAAACTCATAATAAAAAACTCCTTTTATGTCTCTGAGATATCCTCAAATTTTAATTTTGCTAAAATATAGTCTTTGACTAAACTTGAACGGACGATATCATCTGGTGTAAATTCAATTCTTGTAAATGCATCCATGTGGTATGCAATGTCAAAGAATTTCAATAAACCTGAAACATCATTTTTCTTCTTGTTCAAATCAGTCTGTCTGTAATCACCACACCAAATAATCTTTGAGCGATAACCAACTCGGGTCATGACTGTATCGATTTCTTCAAAGGTCATATTCTGCATTTCGTCAACAATGATAATTGCATCATCGAATGACATACCACGAATAAACGATGTTGAAATAAATTCGATATGACCTTGTTCTTCTAATCTATCCCATGCATCTTTGCGACCAAAAAGTGTTTCACATATTTGACGGTATGGTTGTTGATAGATTTCCATCTTTTCATCTACACTTCCAGGGAGATGTCCTATTTCCCTAGATTGAACGGCAGAGCGCACTACAATAATTTTTTCAAACGTATTACTCTTATCTAATACTTCTTCAATTGCTTTGTATAGTGCCGAGAAAGTCTTTCCTGTTCCTGCAACACCGTGTAATGCTATAAAGTAATCTCCTTGTTTGTATGCTTGAAAAAATTTGTTTTGATTTTCAGTTAGTGGTTGGAATGTTTTCATGTCATCTAATCTTAGTCTTAAACGATTAGTTGATTTTGAAGTATCCAACACTTCATCACTACTGTAAACCTGTTTTAGTGCGACTTTACGTGCCATAAATGCTCCTTATATACAACAGCAGGTTAGCATTATATAATACTACTCAATTCTTTTTATATTTCTCGTAATGGCGATTAACGATATTTTTTGTTCTTACATTCTTAATTGATTTTCTTCCGTAACGATCACCGACGGCACTTTCTGGATGCGCTTCGGCAACCCTAGATAGAACTTCTTTAAAACCTTCGGGAACTTTGTTGATGACAGTTGTACCAGAAATTAATACTGGTGCTGATACAACCGGTTTGATATGTGGATTCTCTTTTAGGAATTCTTCACGTTCAGCTATCTTCATGAACATTTCGAATTCTTCATCTAATTCAGAATCATAGAAATTATAGGTTGGCATATAGTTCGTCAAATATTGATATGTAATAATCAAATGCTAGATTCGCTTCATCAGCTAAATCCATTGTAAGTTTCTCATTAAATGCTTTGATTAGTCTAGGACGATCATCAAACTGATACATGCGACCAGAACCAGGAACAAGGCGAGCAATTAATTTTCCTCCATAAAGGTCTCCCATGTGTCGAACATATACGTGGGCAAATAATAAATGTCTCTTTGATTTATTTTTTGATAATTCGTTTAGATGATGTAGATATTTTACTGATGAAGAAAGTAATGGTCTGAAATAACTATCATTTAGTTCAAACAAGTCATCATGTATTGATTCAGCACGTTCAATTCCTTCAAGTCCTTTAAGGTATCCATGCTTTTGATTCAAACGCTCTATAACTTCATAGATTGTGCGAAATTCAAAAAGGAAGGAAACGTAATCTTTCTTAGTTATGTTTCCACTCAAAAGATATTGAACAAATTTAGTTTGCTCTACTTCACGATGTTTGAGGTTGGTAGATTCTCGTAGTATTGTCATTGTACCATTCAGGGATAGGACGTTTTTTCCAGTTTGCTAGATGCGTCTTATTCATTATATAGTAGTTTCGATATGAAGAAATCGAATCATTTTTCACTTTGCAAATATCAGGCATCGCAGGTGTTGGTTCTGTAAATGGTGCTTGCGGAATATTGTTAGGTATTCTTGCAAGTCCAATTTCTAATCTCGAGCATGCATGGATTTTACCATATCGATGCGTATATTCGTCCATCAATGCTTGAAACAAAGCAAATAACCAATCATAGTTCTTATCTGACTGTCTTACCCATACAGCAGACGGATGATTAACGTGAGTAGCAGAGTAAAGAATGGTATCACGCTGATCGGCAAGCACATATACAGTTTTTTTCCTACCAGATGGACTGACACCAGTAGAAAGAACACCATCAAGAATACGATGAGCAGTAGAGAGAAGTTGAGCATATTCAAGTATCATTTTCACGCAATGTTTATCGTTATGCATCTCTGCACATTTTCTAACATCATGGTCTAGGTAAAAAATATTCATTAGTCTAAAGTTTTATCTGTAACTTTCCGTTTCTTTTCCAAACCACCGGCACCCCCGCCGCCTCCTGGGAGAACTGGTTTCAAAGTTGGGGTAACATCGGTTCCTATTGCTGACCACAATTCAGTCCATGTAGAATTGCAAGCATCATGTATATTATGCAGGGATTCATCAAAAAAGTAAAGCGCATTTTGCAAACATTCCTGATCTAATTGAACGGCACCATTAACAAAACCACGGAATCCTGCAAGTGCAGTTTCCATTTCGATCAATTTAGATTCTAACGCCATCATTTCATCATAATATTTCATTACCAATCTCCGTTGTCAATCCAAAAAGAAATACCAATAAACAGAAAAGAGAACCGATGCGTTTTATACGTATCCCATTCATCCTTAACTGTATAGTATCGAGGGATTATACCCCAATGAAAAAAGTTACAGAGGATTGTAATTGACAATCCGCTGTACTTACAATATTTAAGAAAGTTTCGTAACATGATACATCACATAAAATAAGCCAATCATTTGGAACAAACCTTTAGCACCTGCACCAAGAGCAACCACCATAATTATCAACCACAGTTTATACCAGAACCATTTATCTTTTGCAGATATATCCTGTATGAACTTAGTTGTTAGGTTGCTTAGATTCGTTGATAGAATCAATACTTTGTTCCAACTCTCGGAAAGCTTTTGACGATTCAAGTTTAGCATTTAGTTTCCTATTCTTTCTGATTTCAGATACCAATAGTTTGTTAGATTGGTCAGCAGCATAACGGAGTTTGATAAATGCACGATAACCATCTTTCTCATGCACTACTTTATAACCAGTACGTTGCACACCGATTAGATTCACACGACTTACAACCAACTTAGTTGTACGATTAATTTCTTGAATGGTAGATTGATCTGCCTCACCAATTTCGGAAACATAATCTTTCATCATCGATTCAATGTGTGACGAAAAGTTGGATGCCAATTCACGTTTTGCAGAAAGCATTGCTTTGTCAACAGCGAACTGAAAGTCTTTAGAGTATTCCGAAGATACACCATAAAGAGCATCATCACCTTTCTGAGGTTTCTCAGTAAACCACTCTGGATATTTCACTTCGGCTTGTTGTTCACCACCACCAAACTCAGGTGCTTTAACTTCTAGACCTGTAGAATACTTGATGGAACTACATGCTGTCATTGCAAGCACGATTGGAATCAATATTAATTTTTTCATTTATTTTCCCGCTTCACGAATATAACCACCGGCCTTGTTAAGGTCCTCACTAGCGCCTTGCATTGCACCACCAACTGTACCACATGCTGTAATAAGGGTACATAATATTAACATAATATATTTCATCATCACCTCACGATTTGAGTTAAACGATTAACGGTACGCCGTTTAGTAATTGGTATACCTTCTAACATTTTCTGCATTTCATAATCAGTATACACAGATTTCGGTTGTATGTCAAGTTCCGTAAACAAGAATACCAACTTTTCTTTCGATATCTTTACACCATCAGGTAATTTTGCAACTATTACCTCATTTGATTTGGGTACCGTAAACTCTGTATCAACTTCATTAATTTTAGTCTGATATAACTTGTGATATTTCTTCATATACGAATTGAAAATGTACAAGTTACCTTTCTTATTTGAGATACCGTAAAACTTTATTTCTGTTCCTACTTTTAAAACAAGATTGTCGTTTCGAATGTGAAAGGCTATATCATTTTGAATCTTTTCGACATCCGCATCGATTGTAACGGAACAAACAAGTTTACCTGCCTCAACTGTTTTTGTAATTTCTTTTTTATTGACCTTCTTGATTATACCAAAAGTTGAATTACTGGTTTCTTTCAAAAGAAAACATTCCTCATTGAAACATTGTTCAACCGTATTCGATTCTAAAGATTCGCCAAGAAAATTACGAATAACATCATCCCTTGCAAAGTCTTCCGCAACTTGACAAGCAATATTTTCGGATGTGTCTGGTCCATAAAAATACTCTCCAGTACCCGTTGTTGCATGGGCACTAGAAAGTATGAAAGCCGTTAATGGCAAGAGATATTTCATTCGGTAATTTCTGTCACTTCAGAAACTTCGGGTTGAACAACAGGAGCTGTAATTTCAGTAGCCTCTGCTTTCAACTCTTTCATTGAAACAACAGGCTTAGATTTTGCAACTGCTTTGGTTTTGGTCTTACCTTTGATTGGTATTGCTGCGAGACCACGTGCAGCAAGTGCCTTAGTCATATCTGCAACATTCATCAACTCGTAACCAACAACCTTACGACCATCTTTGTGTACACGGATAACAGCACCGTGACGTTTTAACCACCACATAACGGCAGACAATCGATACATTGCTTCGTATTGTGTGGTCTGCTCAATTTCTTCTTTAGTTACGATACCACCGTTAACCAGAACCTGCAAAATAAGTTCGTGACGGCGAGCATCTTTGCGTTTAGTTTCCCAGGAAGGATCACGTTTAACATAAGCCATAATTTAAAACTCCATTCAGTTAGTGAGATTATAATGTAACATACTTCAGGTTATTTGTCAAGGTATTATTGGTAACAATCAATAGTTCCTTGGGTAAACATCAAACTTTACCGCATCTTGTTTAAGACAGTGGTACTTGCGGTAACGAGGACCACGGAATTTAAAATACACCTTACGACCAACAACTTTTCGAATTAGTTTTTTTGTTTCGGGTGTATATTTCTCCATTGGAATATGCTTGAATATAGAAGCAAACCCAGGAGGTGATTTAAAATCCAACAAATTCAAAGTATTCATTAAGCTGCCTTCAACATAATTGTAGGGAATTTAACGAAACCTGAGGTGTCTTTTTTCGCACGACCTTTTGCATACAAACCAACAACAACACCTTTAGGATCAAGGAAACGCAAGTCGGATTCGTCACCGTTGAATACAGGCAAACCCATGTACTCAGCAGGCATCGCTTCTGTTTTCTTTAGACCGAAAACTGTAGCAATATTGTAACCTTGTGCAATTGCCTTTTTTACGTCAGCGTCATTACCGTCAGCAGCAGAGAATGTCAACGAATAGTTTGGAATGAAATTTATTTTACGACCAAGGATTTTGGTGTAATCATAAAAAGTCACTTCAGGAAAAGCAAAGAAAATATTGGAATATGATTGACCGTTACGGAGAACCTCGTATTTTTCAAAAGCAATATCGGAGGTACCGTTCAAACGGAACACAGGAGTTAAGTTAAGTTTAGCAGATTGTTTAATTGCTAACTCAATATCTTTGACCAACAAATTCATAAAGGAAACACGGTCCTCAAAGAACATGCGGGTTTTACGAATTCGTGCTTTTTGAATGGTATTAGTTGTCTCACCTTTTTTGAACATACCACCACGACCTGATGTATTCAAGCAAGCGGCAGTACAACCTTCGGTGCGTTTTGGACAAGTCTCGAAACCTGAAAGGTTTGCAGGTGCGAGGTGTAGAATGTAAGTATTGAAACCAGTTGCCAAACCTTTAAGGGTC
>Ga0208147_1000151_pt1 | contig 26811 bp, 31 predicted proteins | sample DEB3_08_DNA_FD_184520 | JGI IMG/M metagenome (GOLD analysis project Ga0208147, IMG submission 184520) | Aqueous microbial communities from the Delaware River and Bay under freshwater to marine salinity gradient to study organic matter... | ecosystem: Environmental > Aquatic > Marine > Coastal ... | reverse complement strand
ACAGACAAGCAATGCGAATAAATATCTTCAAACTGATGGAACGAATGTTTCTTGGGATGCTGTCAGCCTATCTACTTCTGATATTACTGGCACTTTACCTGTTGCAAATGGCGGTACAGGCGTAACTTCATCTACTGGTACAGGCTCTGTTGTTCTGTCAAACAGTCCTACATTAGTAACTCCCGCATTGGGAACTCCCGCTTCTGGTGTGGCAACTAATTTAACTGGTCTGCCACTCACAACTGGTGTAACAGGAACTCTTCCGATCGCCAATGGTGGCACTGGTCAAACTACTGCAAATGCGGCTTTTAATGCACTTGCTCCATCTCAAGCAACTGCTTCTGGTAAGTATTTAAAGAGTGATGGTACAAATACATCATGGGATGCTTTAGATATCTCTACTGCAGATATTACTGGAACTTTGCCAGTAGCCAATGGTGGAACTGGAGTTACAACTTCAACTGGAACTGGAAATGTTGTTCTTTCTAGTTCTCCTACTTTGGTCACTCCTGCCCTTGGAACACCATCTAGCGCAACCTTAACGAACGCTACAGGTCTTCCAATCTCCACAGGTGTATCAGGTCTTGGAACTGGTGTAGCAACTGCTCTGGCGGTCAATGTAGGCTCTGCTGGCGCACCTGTTGTCAATGGTGGTGCTTTGGGTACACCCTCTAGCGGTACTGTAACTAACCTTACAGGTACAGCATCTATCAACATCAATGGTACTGTTGGTGCTACTACACCTACGACTGGTGCTTTTACTACAGTAGCCGCTTCTAGTTCTGTAACCCTCTCTGGTGGCACAGCCAACGGAGTAACCTATCTCAATGGTTCAAAGGTTCTGACAAGTGGTTCTGCGCTTACTTTTGATGGAAGCATTTTGTCAGTAACAGGCACTAGCCCCGTCAAAAGCATTTATGTAAGCAACGCCACTCAATACACTACCCTCAACTATGACGGTATTTCCGTTTCTGGGGCGCAAGATGCTTATTATATTGCCCCTAACGGTAGAGCGCAAATTTGGTATTTAGGTGCTTCAGAACAAATGCGCCTCACCTCAACAGGGTTGGGTATTGGCGTTAGTTCGCCTGCGGCTAAGTTAGACATTTACCAAAGTTCTGTCAGATATGTCCGTGCCTACCCTTCTAGCGGTCTTGCCGACTTAGAGGTTGTCACAAACAATAATTCCCAACCTGTTTTCGCAGTCAAGGGAACTGGAACTGCCGACCTGATTCGTGCTTATGCTGGCGCGACTCAGGCATTGACCCTCGACTCCTCAGGCAATCTAGGCTTGGGAGTTACTCCGAGTGCTTGGAGTGGAATAACAGCGTTTGAGCAAACTGCGGGTGCTTTTAGTTCATTTAGCACATCTCAATTATTTGTTAGCCAAAATGCGTATTACGCTTCTGGATGGAAATATAAAAATACTTCAACTGCTTCTGATTACTACCAATCCGCAGGAAGTCACATTTGGCGCACAGCCGCATCAGGCACAGCAGGAAACGCTATCTCCTTTACTCAGGCGATGACTCTGGATGCAAGTGGGAATCTGGGTGTGGGGACTACAACCACAACTGCGGCACGATTAACGCTTGCATCCACAACGCTACCCGCATTGACACTGCCAAACATTGCTGAGATTGCGACAGTATCTGCAACAGCGGCAACAGGCACGATCAACTACGATCTGACAACACAGTCTGTTTTGTATTACACAACAAACGCAACTGGCAACTTCACCATGAACATTCGTGGCAACTCTGGTTTGTCTTTGAACAGTATGTTATCTACAGGTCAGTCTGTGACCATGGCCTTCTTATGCACCAACGGCTCAACAGCCTACTACCAGTCAGCCATGACGATTGACGGAACATCTGTCACACCTAAGTGGCAAGGCGGTACAGCCCCATCAACAGGTAATGCAAGTGCTATTGACTCGTATGTATATACCATCATCAAGACTGGTAGTGCAACATTCACTGTGTTGGCTTCACAAACCAAGTTTGCATAAGGACTAACCATGCCAATCATTGGTGCTAAAGGCTCTCCATCATCAGGTGGTTTTGGGCAGTTTGCGCAAGCAAGTACCGTTACTAACTACATCGAGGATGTGTTCAGCACATACCTCTACACAGGCAACGGCTCTACACAGACTATTACCAATGGTATTGATTTGTCCACTAAAGGTGGGTTGGTTTGGGGTAAAGGTCGTAGTGGAACAGCTAGACCACATTTTTTATTTGATACAGCTAGAGGAGATGATTCTCAATTATCAACAAACTCTACGGCAGCAGCATCAACTGGATGGAGTTCATATTTTGATTTCAATTCAAATGGTTTTGGATTTCCATTAACTGATGGTGACCATAATGCCAATGGAGAAACATTTGCCTCATGGACATTCCGCAAGCAACCAAAGTTCTTTGATGTTGTGACTTATACGGGAAATGGGAGCAACCGAAATGTTTCGCATAGTTTAGGTTCTGCACCCGGCTGTATCATTATTAAATGTACTAGCACATCAGCACAATGGGTAATTTGGCATCGTTCTGGAACGCAATTAAATAATTACTGCGCTTACTTTACGACTGGTGGCTATATTGACCAAGGAACTTCAACTTGGGGTACTAATGGCGGTGTCCCAAGCATGACCAGCACAACCTTTTCCTTGGGGTCTGATTCTGAAGTAAACACCAATGGCGCAACTTATATCGCCTACCTATTCGCACACAACGCAGGAGGCTTTGGTTTAACTGGTACAGACAATGTCATTTCGTGTGGGTCTTTTACCCTTGATGGAAGTGGTAATGCAACAGTGAACCTTGGATATGAGCCTCAGTTTGTGCTTTATAAGCGGACTGACTCCACTTCTGATTGGCGAATGCTGGACACAATGAGAGGCTGGTCAAACAGCACTGCGGCTGGCTCCACAAAACAGTTGGCGGCGAATACCAGTAGCGCAGAAGCAAATACCAGCGACCAATACCCCACTGCTACAGGGTTTCAACTAAATGGCATAGGCGCTTCTGGAGCAACTTGGATCTACATAGCCATTCGTAGAGGCCCGATGAAAGTGCCTACGAGTGGGACGAGTGTGTTTGAGCCTGTTACAACAACTGCCGCCAACTTTGTTAAAACAACTCTTGAAGCTGTTGACATGGGTATCTTTAAAGATGCGACACTTACATCAAACTTTTTTGTAAGCGACAGACTGCGTGGGATTATGAGTTATTTCAACCCAACGCTATACACAAACCTGACGAACGCAGAGGCAACTCCTACAACTGGAGATACGATTACATCTACATCTTCCGAAGGTACAGGCAACGGCAAGTTCTATTTTGGAGGTGCAGGTAGCGGTACGGACAAGCCAACGGGTTATGCTTTCAAACGTGCCCCCAACTTCTTTGATGAGGTGTGCTACACGGGGACGGGAAGTGCTACAACTTTTAGTCACAATTTGCAGGCAGTCCCAGAACTAATGATTGTAAAAAGAAGAAGCACTGCTGAAGCATGGTATGTGTATTCTGTTTCTACTGGCAATACAAAATATTTGTTTTTAAATGCTACTTCTGCACCTTTTGTTAATTCTGCTTTTTGGAATAACACTACACCAACAAGCACAGTATTTACAGTAGGAACTGATACTGGAGTAAATGCATCAGGTAGCACCTATGTCGCCTACCTATTTGCCACTTGTGCAGGTGTTTCCAAAGTAGGCTCGTACACAGGTACAGGAACATCGCCACTTTCAATTAACTGTGGTTTTACAGGTGGCGCAAGGTTTGTAATGATAAAACGCACAGACAGCACAGGCGACTGGTATGTTTGGGATACAGCAAGGGGCATGGTTTCAGGTACTGATCCATATTTGTTGTTAAATTCAACAACCGCAGAAGTAAACACGGATAGGTGTTTTACTGCAACTGGAGGTTTTCAAATCATAAATTCTTCTCCAACAGTTAATGCTGTGGGTGGTACATACATTTACTTGGCAATCGCATAAAGGAACATCATGCAAGTAAGAATCAGAGAAACAGGCGCGGTCATGTACGAAAGTGAATTTCGTGCATATCAACACTCCAATGGTGGTCCATCATGGGAAACAACAACAACTGAAGTTTTGGAGGCTTTGGGTGCTGATGTTGTATTTGAAGGACCGCAAGCACAACCTACACGCTACCAAATTGCATTTGCTGATGGCGTAGAACAGATTGATGGAAAATGGTATACAAAGTATTCCGTGGCTGACATGGACGCTGATGCGATTGCTGCCAAAGATGCTGAACAAGCTAAGTCTGTGCGCCAGCAACGTGACGAAAAGTTGAAAGAAACCGACTGGCGCGTTATCAAAGCATTGGAAAGCAACACACCTCAAGATTTTGCGTGGGCGGCATATCGCCAAGCTTTACGCGACATCACTGCGCAAACAGGATTTCCTTGGGAAATTACTTGGCCAACACAACCCTAAATGACTAACATGAAACTGCAACTACCAATTGAAACAGCAAACCAACTTCTTGGTTACCTTGGAACACGCCCATACCAAGAGGTCTATCAGTTGATTCAAGCGATTCAAGACGCCGCAAAGCCGCCAAAGGTCGAAGATGGAAACAGTGGAGACTAAGTTGTCAGTCCATGAAGCTGTATGCGCCCAGCGGTACGAGCGAATTAATGAGTCGCTTGATACTGGTAAAAAACGTATGGCAAAAATAGAGATCTTGCTCTATATCACCATTGCTGCTGTGCTTCTCGGTCCCGGTGTTGCCGCTGAGTTTGTCAAAAAACTTTTAGGGATTTGACATGCGTGATTGGGCTGAAGCAATCGTCTTTGCCGCAGTCATTGTAGCCTTCATTATTTGGGGGACGTACACAATCATTTGGATGTGGGGATGAGATGGAACTTGAGTACTACACCAAGATTATTGGCGCAATAACTGCCTCAACTGCTATGGTTGGTGGTGGGTATACGCTTGCCGACAAGTTTGGTGTGTTCCATAAAGACATACTCAAGTGGGCACCAGAGCACTTTCAAATATCCGATGCACCCGCCAACGGTGAGTTCAAAGTCGTGGTGGCTCGTCAAAAGATTAGGGACGACTGTGAAGTCACGTCGTTCAAACTAGAGGTGCGGGATTCTGAGTTGGTCGTACACCCAGCCAAGCCCAGCATTGCAACGTTCTCAGGCCCAGCCAGCGACATGGCGGATAAGTTTGGATACAAGTTCAAGCTCGATACCACCTCGCAGGTAACGCCGGGTGTCGCCACGTTGATGGCGCACATCAAGTACAAATGCCCAGAGGGTGAGGTGGTTGTGAACTACCCCTCGCACAAGAACCTGATGTTTACGATTAAGGAATCCAATGTTTGAAATCCTATCTGGCGGTTTATTTGGCGGTGTGATTGGTGGCCTGTTCCGCCTTGCGCCTGAAGTCCTCAAGTACTTTGACAAGAAAAGTGAGCGTGAGCATGAGCTTGCCATGTTCAGCCGCCAGTGCGAACTAGAACAACTTCGTGGCCAGCAACGCCTTGCCGAGATTGGCGCTAACCGTGAAGCGGCTTTGGATGTCGGTGTCATGGAGGCCTTCAATGCTGCAATCAATCAGCAAGCCGAGATGGTCAAAGCTGCGGGTGGCTGGGCCGCAAGTCTGTCTGCTTCCGTGCGCCCTATCGTGACTTACTGGATCATGGCGCTGTGGTCGTTTATCCACATGTGGTTTGCTTGGCAAGCTCACAAAGCCGGTGCTTCACCAGAAGTCGTGTTTAAGACCATGATGACGGTGGACTTTTGCGCTTTGGTGTCAGGCACAATTAACTATTGGTTCCTTGACCGCACATTGAAACAGCGTGGATTATGAACTTAGAACTGGCTGCAGAACTTTGCCGCCGGTTTGAAGGCTATAAAGCCAAGCCGTACCTTTGTCCTGCAGGAGTCCCGACAATTGGATACGGCTCAACCTATTACGCCGATGGCCGTAAGGTAACTTTACAAGACAAGCCAATGGATGAGCCTACAGCTAGAGCATTGCTAATGGCTGAGCTTTTGCATACTTACGCCCCAGGAGCTATTAGACAATGCCCAAACTTGTTGGTACTGGCTGCAAAAGGTGACGTGAAAAAGTTAAACGCCATAGTAGATTTTTGCTACAATCTTGGCATTGGCCGCCTACAAACCAGCACGCTTAAACGTAAAATCAACGCTGGTGATTGGGAAGGCGCCAAAGAGCAATTGATGCTTTGGACCAGAGGTGGCGGCAAAGTACTTCCCGGGTTAGTAAAGCGTAGAGAAGCAGAATGCGCTTTGCTAAATTAGATATATCTTTATTGTAAAGAGGTGATTAAAATGGCATCAAGTAAGCCTGTTTGGGAAAAACAACGGCCAAAATCGTTAGGTAAGCCTAAGCCTCTTTCGCCGCAGAAAAAAGCGGCAGCAAAAGCAAGAGCCAAAGCTGCAGGCCGCCCCTATCCTAACTTGGTTGACAATATGGCTATGGCAAAAAAGCGGAGTAAATAAGCATGACAGCTGCCGCAGTAATGACGTATGACTCCTTGGTGGAGAATATCCAGTCTTATCTGGAGAGGAACGACGCCTCCACCTTGGCAAAGATTCCTCTTTTCATTATGCTGGCGGAGCAGATCATCGCTAGCCAAATTAAGTTCTTAGGCAACTTAACGGTCAACACCAGCACTATGACGCAAGGCAATGGCATTATTGCCAAGCCTGCACGCTGGCATAAGACTGTTTCCATGAACATCACGGTGAATGGCCAGCGCCAGCCCGTACTGCTTCGTAAATACGAGTACCTTCGCAATTACTGGCCTGACCCAGCCTCTGAGGACGTGCCTCTTTACTATTGCGACTACGATTACTCCAACTGGTTAGTGGCGCCTACGCCAAATGATGACTACGCGTTTGAGGTGCTCTATTATGAACGAGTTCAACCGCTGGATTCATCAAATCAAACCAATTGGTTTACTACCTATGCTCCACAAGCCTTGCTCTACGGGTCCCTCCTGCAGGCTATGCCATTCCTTAAGAATGATGAGCGTATACCAATGTGGCAGCAGAATTATGAGTTGATCATGCAAACATTGATGGCTGAAGATAAGCTTCGTATTGCAGATCGTCAAGCCGTGGCGGTGGATTCATGAGCTATGTAAGCCCTTTTACCGGTGATGTTGTTCAGCCAACTGATGTTAGCTATCAGGCTATTACGCTATCGGCAAACAAGCAGTTAAACTGGCCAAGCAATAGTACCACTAACACTGACTACGCTGCACGTATTATGCAGGTGACAGCTTCTTCTGGAAGCCTTAGCCTATATATGCCTCCAGCCAATCAGGCCTCTGTAGGCAATGATGCGCTGATTCGTAATATTGGAGCCAATACTTTTACAGTTAAAGACTACGCTGGAACAAACACAATTGTTTCTGTTGCCGCAGGTGAGTCCAAGTACATTTACATCACCACAAACCCTGATGCTCAAGGCACTTGGGGCGTCATTGCATTTGGAACTGGCACGTCATCTGCGGACGCTGCGACTTTGGCAGGCTACGGCTTGGTTGCAAGTGGCGCAACACTAAATCAAAGCCACCCTTCGGCAGCTATTACTACAGGCTCAACATTTGCTGCAACAGACAGAGCGCAGACCAGAGTATGGGGCAGCGGCTCAGGCACGGCAACACTTCCAGCCGCCGCTACGCTTGGCAACAATTGGTTTACCTTGTTCAAAAACAATGGCTCTGGATCTTTCACAATCTCATGCTCCGGTGGTGAGCTAATTGATGGTAATAGCTCTAAGACGTTTAATCCTACAGAGTCGGCATTTATTATTTGCACCGGCGCAGCGTATGTCACTATTGGCTACGGCGTAAGCTCATCATTCGTATTTACCGCGTTGGTCAAGTCAGTCACAGGCGGCGCGTATACACTGACAAACAATGAGGCGGCCAATACAATTCAGGAGTACGTTGGCAGTTTAGTAAGCAACGTTACCGTAACATTTCCGCCAATTGTTAACCTGTACGTCGTCTCCAACCAGACAACGGATAATGGCTACAGTCTTACCATTACGACAGGCTTAGGCTACACTGCAACAATTCCACCGGGGCAGCAAGCCACGTTGATCTGCGATGGTACTAACTTCTTAAACGCCAATACTACTCAGGCAGGCGCATCAACAGTGAGTCTTTTGGATGGTACTGTAGGCACGCCATCCCTCAACTTTGCTGCTGAGACAAGCACAGGTATTTATCGCTCTGGCGCAGGTCATTTCAACATTGCAGTTGGCGGCTCAATGGCGGTGGATTTGACAAGCACGGGTATGAAAGTGCCTGTAGGCATTGCTGGAGGTACTTTCACATGACCAAGAAAGTATTCGCATTAGATACACAGCCGGGCGTGCAAAGAGATGGCACGCTTTTTGATAAGAATTACTACAACTCAGGCCGTTGGGTACGCTTTCAGCGTGGTCGGCCTCGTAAAATTGGCGGCTATCGCGAGATTGTGAATGACTTGGCTGGCCCAAGTCGTGGCATCTATTTGAACCCACAGCAAAACTTTAATAACGTATTCAATGGCTACTCAGGCGGTTTGCAAGTCTTGCCTATTGATAACAATGGCACGGGCTCAGGCATTACAGACATGACCCTGTCCGGCTTTACTGCCAATGCAAATAATCTTTGGCAGTTTGACACGTTTTATGACGGTACAGGCTCAAATCAAAATCTATTGCTTGCGCACCCAGGACAAAACTTATCACTAATTGATAACAACGTCAATACTTCAGTGCTAGGCGGTGATATTACTGGCACGACTATGAGTCCAGTTGGCGTGTTTACAGCAGTTGCCGCCACTATTACTAATGGCTCGCCTACGGTGACTATGGCAGCTGCCAACACGCAAATTGGCGCAGGTCAAGTAGTAACAGGCACAGGCATTCCATCAGGCACCACAGTAGTGTCAATTGCCACAACAACGCTAATGCTTTCAGCAAATGCTACTGCCACAGGCTCCAGTGTTACACTAACCTTTGATAATCAAATTTCGGTATCCGGCGGTGTGGTATCCTTACACCCTTACGTGTTTGTCTACGGCAACAACGGTCTGATTAAGAACTGCTCGGCCGGTAATGTAAATGATTGGGTATCAGCCGATGCCAACGAGGTCTCAGTGGCCACCGGCAAGATTGTCCAAGGATTACCAGTACGCGGCGGCTCGAATTCACCCTCAGGCCTCTTCTGGAGTCTTGATAGTTTAATTCGAGTCTCATTTATTGGTGGAACTGGCACGCCGCCACAGTATTGGCGCTATGACTTGATCTCAAGCCAGTCTTCGATTTTGTCCAGCCAGTCTGTCATTGAGTACGACGGTGTGTATTACTGGTGCGGCGTTGACCGTTTCCTGCTTTATAACGGCGTTGTAAAAGAGATCCCTAATACTTTTAACCAAAACTACTTCTTTGACAATCTGAACTACGCACAGCGCGAAAAAGTTTGGGTTTCCAAGGTGCCTCGTTTTGGCGAAATCTGGTGGTTTTTCCCCTCCGGCAGTTCTACTGAATGCAACGACGCTGTTATTTACAATGTTCGTGAAAACTGCTGGTATGATGCAGGTGAGGCACTAGGCGCTCGACGCTCAGCAGGCTTTTTCTCACAAGTTTTCCATTACCCAATCACTGCGGGGTGGGAAACCAATGCTACCGGCGGCGTACTAGAGTTCACGTTGACCAATGCCGGATCCGGCTATACTGATGGGACCTACACTAATCAAGCTTTAACCGGCGGTACAGGCACTGGCGCAACCGCTGATATTATTGTGGCAGGCGGGATTGTGACATCTGTCGTGATTAACGGCCATGGAATCAACTATACTGTGGCAGATGTACTATCTGCGGCGTTGCCAGCAGGCTCAAATTTTGCCATTACAGTGGACTCGTTGATGAGTTTTGTATCACTTTGGCAAAATGAGATTGGCACCGATGCTGTGCAGGGCGCCACAGCTTTGGCCATTGAGTCTTATTTTGAGACAAATGATCTTGGCTGGGTATCAGGTGGCCCATCACAGCCGTCCGCAGTTGGTGAAAATAGATGGCTGCGTCTTGAACGGGTTGAGCCTGACTTTGTTCAATCCGGTGAGATGGAGTTGTATGTTACCGGTCGACCTTTTGCGCAATCTCAGGATGAGACAACTGGCCCGTACGTGTTTGATCCGGACACAAATAAGATTGACATGCGTGAACAACGTCGTGAATTAAGATTAAAATTTGTGTCTAATGTGGCTGGTGGCAATTACCAGCTAGGTAAAGTTATTTTAGACGCCGATATTGGCGACGTGAGACCTTACTAATGGCTAACACACTTGGCGTTGCGCAGGTCTATGACCCTAGGTATCATACCTTTGAGTCATGGGCTTCACTTATGTGTGAGCTTTATGCCGTGCAGCAACTCTCAATTCCCGACGCCACCACTGATTGGAAGGCATGGGGCGCAGGTTTAAAAGCCATTGATGTGTTTACCAATGAGGGTATTCCCGGACCGTATCAGTTTGATGATTGGCAAGAATGGGCTGAGCAGCTTGTCAACGCAGTTAACCCATCTACGAGCTAATTATGGCAGTTACCAATCAGCAAATTATTGATTTTCTAAAAGCTAACCCCGGCATGAGTGATGCTGAGATTGCATCAAACATGGCCACGTACGGTGTTTCACCTGCACAAATGGCGCAAGCCACGGGCGTATCGGCTAACGAGATTATTGCACGTGTTGCAGCAACAGTACCGCAAGGCTCTTCTATTACATTAGGTGACACACGTATTGCACCTAGTTATCAAGTTATTGGGTCTGGTGAAGATCAGCAAATTGGCGCATTACAAAATATTTTTGTAGAAAAAACTACTGGTGATCTTAATTATAGAGCGCCTGTTGGTTCTACATATACACAACTAAGTGCTGATGGCACGTATGAACGAACAGGAGTTACGCAAAAAGTTGATAGCGGGCTAAAAGAAATTGCTGGTTTAGCAGCAGCGTACTTTTTACCTGTTGTTGGTGCTGAGATTGCATCAACACTTGGTGTATCCACAGCAACAGGCACAGCAATTGCTAATGCTGCATTGCAAGTAGCGCAAGGAACTCCATTAGATCAAATTTTAGAAAATACTCTTAAGTCGCAAGTAACTGGTGCCTTAGGCTCAGTTGTAAATACTAGTGTAGTAGATGCATTATCAGGCGTTGCGGATGATCCATTTTTACAGAAAGTTGTGACTAACGCGGCAACTGCAGTTACTAATGCTGCAGTAACAGGCAATTTAGATAACGTAGGCCAATCCATCATTGGCTCAGTGGTAGGTACTACGGTTACTGAAGAGACAGGCAATAAAGCAGCAGGCGCTGCAGCTGCTACACTAGCTACAACAGGCAACGCGCAGGCAGCAGCTAATGCATACATGAGCGCGTCAGGCTCAAATGCAGCAACTGCAAATCAAGCTGTAAGTCAGTTACAAAATAACTCAACGGTTACTGCCGGCGCCAATGCAACATCTAATCTTGCCAATAGGGACATCACGTCGTCCATAACAGATGGTGGGGCGCTAAGTACCATTACTGGTACGCCTAACATTTTGGTTGATGCCGGCAACTATATTGATAATGAGTTTGGTAATTTGCAAGGCGCCATAGACGCTAATACAGCTGCCGGTAATAAGGCCACCTCATTTAATGACGCATTTAATGCTTACCGGACAGCGTTTGGGCCTAATAGAACTTTTGAATGGACAAACCCCGCAACAGGCGTAACAGGCACGTACACAACGGGCACGGCTGAAGAAGCACAAGCTGCAGCAAACGCCAAGATTAACGCGCTAAATGCAGCTAACTTATCTACAGTAACGGATGCGTCGCAAACAGTTGCTGCGCAAAATGATGCCACAGCACGTGCGTTGGCAGCTAAAAATACTGCAGCATTAACAAGTGCTAACAATGTAGCAAATGCCAGTAATACTGATTACTGGGCAAACACTGCAACTACAGATGCCTTAGGCAATACTATTGGCGCCTTGCAAACGCCTAATCTTACTGTGCAGCAATCCAATGCTGAGACACAGCGATTGGCTAATCAAAATGCCGCGCTGGCTAGAGGTAATGAAACACAGTCATCAGCTGAGACGCTACGTCTTTTCAATCAAAACAATGCATTAGGCACTGCCAAAGCGCAGCAAGATGCGGCAGCCACAGTTGCAGCAATTGAAAGCGTATTAGGCAAAGACACAACAGCGTCTGCAATTATGCAGCAAGGCATATCAAATCTTAACCAAGCGGTAGGACAAACCATTGAGTTTGTAGGTGGTACCGGCTCAGCATTAGGTTTAACAGGCCCCGTCAATGCTTTGACTAACGCAGGTCAATCCGTGACACGTACAGGCGAGGCTTTACAGCTTGAATCAGTTAATAAAGCCATCAATAACGTTACCACAGCTATTAATGACGCTGAAGGCTTTAATAAAGTTATTGTTGGCGCTAAAACTATTTTACAAAATCCGCTATCTGCCAATATGGCAGTTGTTGAGCTTATTCAAGAAGGATTGCCTATTGGTCTTGGCGCCAAGATTTACAAATATGCAGGCAAACTCGCAGCAGTTGGCGTAGACGTTGCGTTAAACGCCATGGAGTCAGGCGGCGCAGCATATAACGATAAGTATCGCGCAGCTATCGCAGCAGGCAAGTCTGAAGCACAAGCGGACGCTGAAGGCACAACTGCTTTCCAAGTAGCATCAGCTATCACAATTGCAGTTGGCGGTGTAACCGACATGGCATTGGTCAATAAGATCACCAAAGCCGTGGAAGACAGCGCTAGTAAAATTTCAGGCAAAACAGTTGCGGCAGGCACAGTAGGCGCCACTAAAGAGGGCGGCGGCGAATTTGGCGAGGAGTTCTTTACTGATGTTCTTACTGATGTCGCCTTAGGCAACCCAGCCAACATTAACAAATCCTTGACTCAAGGCGTGGTTGGTATGTTTGTGGCCGGTAAGACTGTTGGCACAATCAACGTTGCTGAAAGTCTTAATACTGCAATTGCAGAAGCCAACAATACTTTAAATACTGAGCTGAACAAAGAAGGTATTGCGTCAACTGATGGCTCAGGCAATGTGTCTTCACTTGTTAACACGAGTACTAACCAACCTATTGTTACTGACGCAGGCGCAAATAACCTTGCAGCCATTGGAGAGGCTAACGCCAACTTGGATGTGTCAAGTCCTGGTATGAAATGGGCGCAAGACAATAACATCTCGCAGCAGCAAGTTTATGAAAGCATCAATTCTTGGTTAGCTGACCATCCTGGCGCAACACAAGCTGAGATTGCAAGCACAATGCAATCCGCAGGTTTAAATTTAAGCGATGTCAGCGCAGCAATTGCGTCTAAGACAACAACATCGCCTACTACTGGAGCACTATCAACAGTTGGTACAGGCGTTACTACAACAGCTGGTACAGGTACTACAGCAGGTACTGGTGCGCTATCAACAGCTGGAACCGGTACTACAACAGCCGGAACTGGTACTACAACAGCTGGAACTGGCGCCTTAACAACAGCTGGTACAGGCACTACTACGACTGTTGATACAGCCGCTAAAGCTGCGGCTGATGCCGCTACTAAAGCTGCAGCGGATGCTGCTGCCAAGGCTGCTGCGGATGCCGCGGCCAAAGCTGCCGCTGATGCTAAAGCTGCTGCCGATGCACAAATTGCCGCTGATGCCAAGGCTGCTGCAGATGCTGCTGCGGCTGCTAAAGCTGCTGCTGATGCTAAAGCTGCTGCTGATGCCGCTACTGCTGTAACTATAAATACAGGTGCTTTAACAACAGCAAATACGAATGCTACTACCGCTGCAGACACAAGTGTAGCAACAAATACAGGCGCATTGACTACTGCTGCAAATAATGCAACACTAAACGCATTGATTGCAGCTAATACTAATGCTGCAACTAATACTAACGCTGCAACTAATACTAACGCTGCAACTAATACTAACGCTGCAACTAATACTAACGCTGCAACTAATACTAATGCTGCAACTAATACTAACGTTGCAACTAACACTAACGCTGCTGTATTGACCAATCCATTGGCTACAGTTACAACTAATCCAACGATTACAACTAATCCCACGATTACGACTAATCCAACAGTTACGACTAATCCAACAGTTACAACTAATCCAACAGTTACAACTAATCCAACGGTTACGACTAATCCAACTGTTAATGTAAATACGGATCTGCCAACAATTCCACCTGGGGCTTTACCTGTAGTACCGCCCGTGCCACCGGTTGTGCCACCAGTCCCTCCAGTTGTGCCACCTGTGGTTATAACTACGCCACCCACAGATACAACACAGCCACCAACAATTACAACGACGTCAACTGATCCGACAAAAACTACGCCTACGTCAACAGTTTCAACGCCTACAACCCCAACAACACAAACTGGCGCATTAGGCGCGTTTACAACGCCAACAAGCACCGGCGCATTGCCCGGAACTTTGACACCCACAATGCTGGCTGGCGCGCCTATTAAGGATACCTCTGGAATGACGCAACTCACGCAACTTTATCCACAGCTGGCCAATGTAGACCCCAAGCTACTACAAATCTTGTCCGGCCGTGTTAGCCCAGCAACATCGCAATTCACGCCTACAGATGATGGAACTAGCTTTGTAGGCTCAAGACTTGCAGGTACGCCATCGGCTGGCAATCCCGTAAGTGGAAATGATAACAGCACAGTTATCCCGGGAATAAGCGCAGGTGAAATGACAGCTGCCGGATTGAAATACCTTGGCGGAAGCCCATTAACTGGATATGCCCGTGGCGGCCAAGTAGAGCATATTCCCGAATTCATTACCGGAAAGACCGGCCATTACGTGCAAGGCGAAGGTGATGGCCAGTCGGATAGCGTGCCGGCAATGCTGGCAGATGGCGAGTACGTGTTTGATGCCGATACGGTTGCCGCATTGGGCAATGGCTCAAATAAGGCTGGAGCCTTAGTTTTGGATAAAATGCGTGAAAGAATTAGAGAACACAAAAGATCAGCCCCAGTAGGTAAAATACCTCCCAAGGCTAAGTCACCCCTGTCGTATTTGAAAGGCATAAAATGAGTTTATTGCAAGGTGATCCCCTACCAAATATCACCACGACGCAGAATCAAGTAACATCTGCGCCGTCTTGGTACACTGACTATTTAAGTGACTTGGCCAAAGGCGTTACCGCAGGCGTGTCGGGGGCGCAATACGCAAATGCGCAGCCGTTGCAAACAGCCGCTTTTGAGAAAGCTGCAACAACGACTAATACGTACCCTGGGTATTTTGACCGCGCCTTGCTGGCAACAAGTAATATTGGCCAAACTGATATTACGCAGCCTACAACTCCAGGAGGCCAAAGCAGAATTGAGCAATTCATGAATCCCTACACAACGCAGGTTGTGGACGCCTTGGGCGCATTGGGGCAGCGGAATATTCAACAATTCTTGGCTCCACAGGCCACAGCATCCGCAGTAGGTACTGGTCAATTTGGATCTAAGCGTGGTGCTGAGGTACTGGGCCAAGCCATTAACACAGGCCTAGCAAACACACAAGCTGCGCAATCACAGGCATTGCAAGCCGGCTATACTGAAGCACTGCGTGCAGCGCAGGCAGATCAGGCACAAAAGCTAGGCGCCGCGGCGCAGTATGGCAACCTTGCCACTGCCGGTCAAGCTGCCAATTTGGCAGACATTAACGCTTTGGCAACATTAGGCGCGCAGCAGCAAACTATCAATCAGAATGCTGAGCTGTTCCCATTGACAGCTGCTAATCTTGGTGCGCAAGCTTTACGTGGTTACAACATTCCAACCAGCGTTGCCAATACTTACACAGGCCCAATTCCTGGTGCCTATGCAGCCTCGCCATTACAGCAAATTGCAGGCTTAAGCTCCATCATTGGCGGTGTAAGCACTACGCCGTTTGGAAAAGCAATAGGCTCAGGCCTTACAAATTTGTGGAACAACTATCAGCTTGATAGCAAAGTAGGCATGCCAAGTGACATTACACAATTAGAGTGGGAGTCTTAATATGGCAACAACAGGCGCATTGCCCGCATCAACCCCATTCATGATTGGTGGGGATGACCAAGCTAAGCAAGAATACTTTGACGCTATTCAAAAGACGCTTGCGGCATTGGAAGCAAGAACACAGCAAGGTCCTAACTGGTTCCAAGTTGGCGCGGCGTTGCTAGACCCCGGTAAAACAGGCAACTTTGGTGAAGCAGCAGGCAGAGCTGCAGGTGTAATTGGCGCGCAACAAGAAAAACAACTTGAAGCGCAGCTACCTATTGCGCAAATGCGTGCACAGTTGGCTGGCCAAAAGTATGAAGTAGAGAATCAAGCCAAGGCTTTACAGTTGCTGTCAGCAACTTTAGGCGTTGCACCTGCTCAAGTTGAAAGCGTACTATCAGGTGGCAACGTCACCCCTGATGTAGCCGCTAAGCTTGCACAAATTTACCCAATGGTTGCGCAGCTATCGCCTAAAGTTGGTGAAGTTGTAAAGAACACATTCACAATGCAGAGTGAGTTAGGTAAAAACCAGCTTGCTGTTAAGCAGTTTGAAGCCGAGCAAGCGCAACGTAAGATTACCAACGCACTTGCCGACCGTAAAGAAGGTATGAATGAGGCTGAGCTCATTGCCAAATATGGCCCTGATATAGTAGAACTTATGCCCGGAGGCAAACGTTTGGTTGATACCAAGCCAGCTCCTGTTGTGCAACCACCTGCAACAGGCGCATTGCCCGGAGCCCCAGCAGCATTGCCCGGAGCCGTTCCTGGTGTTCCTCCACCAGCACCAGTGGTTATGCCATTGGTTGCGCAGCAACAAGCAGGGCAGTTGCCCGCAGCCCCTGTTGCTCCAGCAGTTACAGCGCAGCCTACCATCCCAGGGCAAGCGCCAATGTCAGCTGGCAAGCCTGCAGATCTGGCCGGTGTGCCTTTGGCTGCACAAGCTGAGATTCAGAGAAAGCGTATTGAAGATACTGACAAGGTCTTTAATGCCAAGCGCGATGAGATTATCAATTACACACCGCAGCTGTTGGAAGCATCCAATACTAACTTAAAGGAATTGGACAAGATTGCTGCCAAGAAGCCGCAAATCTTTGCGATGATGCAGAATGAAGGCTTGATCTCTGGCTTGATGACTGCAGCGCAAGAAGGCGTACAGGCACAAGCCGGACAATACAATGTTCGTATTGGTTTGCCGGTTAAAGACTTCTTGCAACGTGTTAAGCTTGATCCTGAAGATCAGCAACGTGTTCGCGACGTTAGCCGTATTTTAGGGGCTGAATTCTTGTCCAACGTAAAAGCCAATAAAGGCTTATTGGGTGTTAACCCCACGGATAATGATGCAAGACTCTTACAAGCCCCAATGGCAAGTATTGATGACTCATCACGTGCTGTTCAGTTATGGGCACGTCAGCAGTTATTGTTGAACAAGCAACGTGAAGCTTTGTACGGCGCGTATGACCAGTACTCCAGCAAAGCAGGCCCTTCAGCATCCCCTCGCCAATTCTTCAGTCCCGGCAGCGTGTATGAGAAGATCAATAAAGAGTATGCGGATTACCGGATGCGGTTGTTCAACCAATTTAACCCTTAAAGAGTTGATGTATGGCAAAAGATGATAAGCTGGATGCACTTATTTTTGGTGACCAACAGGACACATCACAGGGTGAGGGCTTAGGGCATCTCGACCCCATCTTTGACACGCCAATTGGCCCTGCAAAGACTGCAAAGCCTGTTGGTAAGCGCGCCAATACTTTGATTCCAGAACTGGGTATGACGCAGGGTGAAGAAAAAGCTGTGGCTACGGGCGTAGGCGCAGCGTCCGGCCCACTCATTCAAAAAGGTATGGCCAAGTTATTTCCAACACAGGAAATGCGTACGGCCGAAGGTGTAAAGAAACTACAGGAGGAGCAGCGTATTAAAGATATGCTGCAAAAATTACGTGATGAAGAACTTCTTAAAGCAGGTATCCCTCCTGAGCAGCTGGCTCCAGCTAAAGCTCAAACCTCTGGCACCAAGTGGTACCAAAATTGGGCAGGCGGTAACAAAGAGATCGCAGGCGGCGTACCAGAAGCTGCTGCAGCTTATCAGCGCAGTAAAGGCCAAGGTGAAGTCACCAAAAAGCTAACCAAGAAATTTGGGCCCGACATTTATAGCGCAGGTGAGCCCGGGCAAATTAAAGAGTCTTTAGTGGATAGACTTATTAGACAGGGCAGAGAAGCTGAGGATCTTAATGCGGCAAGAAATGCTGCAATGCCAGCCGCAGAAGCTGCTGCGCAAGCAAAACTTGCTGCTGCAACTCCAGGGCCCATGTCCAAAGTGGTAAATGTTGCCAAAGGCCCTATCGTTGGTGGAGCCTTAGGCGGCGCCGGGGCGGGTCTTAGCTTTTACGAAGCTTACCAACGTTACATGAATGGCGACCGATCGGGTATGGTGCTATCAGCGTTGGCCGGCGCAGGCGGTTTGATGTCTATGATTCCAGGATTGCAAATCCCTGGGCTTGCCTTAGGGTTAGGCGCCACAGCCGCGCAGTACGGTTTGGATAAGTACAACGAGCCTGCGGCGCCTACGGCTAACCCAATGGCTTTGCCCCCACCATCGGTGACTCCTGGGTCTGCTCGGTAGGTTCTAGAATCTCTAGAACTTTCTTAAGCAAGCCAATTTGCAATTGCTTGACTTCCTCGACTGACATGGTGACCTTGTCATCAAAGTCTTCAGGGGCTACCAGCTTAAGCGTAGTGCGTATTTGATAGGCGCAGTTTCTACGCTCTAAAGTACTACCCACGTGGAAAGCCTCGATCCACACGTCGTATGGATTGCTTAGCAACTCCAAGTGGTTAGTTCTGGTAAGCAGATCAACCCAATCTTTGTAAGATAGTTCAACCATGTTTATGGGTTGCTTCATTGCTGTTTCCACTTCTTAATTGAAATAAACTGAGGCACCTCGACCGGCTGGTCCAATGACTCAACACCACGAGCCGAGACGGCTCTAAAATCTGCCCACTTTTTAATATAGGCAGGATCCTCGGATGGAGGTACCCAATTGTAAACGCGACGCCATCTTTCGGTAACGGATGTTGTTGATGGTGTATACACAAAGTCAGTCATAGGTCTTTTCCTTTAGTAAGAAGCCACATACGGAGAGTTGACATGCCACCATCAATCAAAACGTGATTGGGGAAGGCTTGGTACTTATGGTACAGCGGATGGTTGATGAAGTTCTTCATGAGAAGGTAGGCATCAGCATCGGGTGGGCTCATACCCATGGCGCGATCGGTGTCAATGCATTTGATGTCAAACTGAGCTGAGAACTCTTTGACTATGGCGTGGACCTGATCGCCTAATAAGCCAATGATGATAACACGGGGCAGCTTGGTGCCTGCAGCCGCGTACGTTGGATTATGCTTTTCAATCTTGAACTCATGCTCAAGCTCTTTAACGGCAGATTGCAGGCTTTCACGAAGCCCCAAAATGAATCGTTGTGTAATAGTATTCACCAACTGATCAACGAGATCAACTGGTGCATCGGTTTTTGCCACTTCTTGTGGCACTGGAGGCATTATTTCCACCGGTGTGGTAGTTTCTACCTCCTTGCGTCTTGGCACATTCTGCGTGGCACGTACCTTGAGCTCTTTGATCAAGTCAGGCACTGCAGAGTGGCTTTGCATACTACGACGGCGGTCGGGTGACAGTACAATTTGTGCTTGCCGCAAAGCTGCAATTGGCGTATAAGTGCCTGAGTTGTAATACTCCACGGCCGTCATAATAACCAAGTCGCGTTCGCGTTCGGTCCAACGAATTTTGGTAATCATTTCAATTCCTTTCAATAGTCAATTTACAAAGTATGGGATAACCCATAACGTGAATTATATCACGTCTTTTGGATTTATTACATCTTGCCAAACCATGGCCGAAGCCATTTCCACTTTTAGAGCAGCCAATGCTGTCAGTATATCCTCCATATGATAGCCATCTCGAATGAGTTCGAATACAAAAGTTCTAAGTTCTTTTTGAACTGCGAATGATAAGTTTATACGTTCAGTAGCCATTTTGCAAACTCGAAAGTAGGATTGATGGATTTGCCTGCCAAAATGTGGGCTTCGTAGCGGTTGATGCGAGGCGGTGCGTCTTCAACTGGAATATGCAGGTTGGTATTGATGATCTCATTGAACATGTGGAGGCGTGACTCATACACATGGAAAGATCCAACCGACACTGTTAAGGTTCCCATCTCAGCGCCGACCAAGTTGGCCACAATTTCCTGCAGGAAGCTGAAAGTTGGCAAGTCATTTGCCATGCCCCAAAGAATATCTTGGCTGCGCATGATGGCGCGTACACTTAATCGACCATCGCGGATGCGGAATTCCATGGCCAGAGTGCATGGAACATCTTTGGCCTCAATATCCATATGGTCAGTGTCGGTGCCGTACATGGGGATCACAGCTCGGCGGGACATTGGATCCTGCGTCAGCAGCTTTGCAATATGCAGGGCGCCATGTGGGCCAAACCAATAGCTGCCATAGTTGCTATTTAACTTGCCATTGGCAACGATCTTGCCCCACTGAGCTGCGTGCTCGGCAATGCTAAGATCACGTGGATCAGCTTTGATGTACCAAGCCATTTCGCGCTTAAGGTACTTCACATTGAAGTTGCGGCCTTTGAATGAGTTGAACCTTACAAATGGATTGACAGTGTAAGTAAAGTTTTCAATCTCAAGGCACTTTTCACCGCGTGGATTTGTCCACTTGCCCATTTGGTGTAGTACCTTATAGAGGCTGATCAGCTCAGGCTCGTTGCGAATCGTAATTTCCATGGTCTGCTTCCGTAATTAAGTAAGGTTGATCGGGATAATTTTGCATGTGATACAAAGGCGGTGGCAATTTAATCACAGGCACGGAGTTGTTCAAGGCCCAAGCATAGGCGTTATTGCCAAGTGCATAGATACGTTTTGGCTTCAGCTGTTTAATAAAGCCAGCATCCATTGGTGTGCCTTGGTAAGTCTGTGTGTTAACCCAGTACAGGCTGGTTTCAGGCACATTCTCACGCTCCAAGGTTTCAGCCAACATACGGCTGGGCCCGTCATTGTCCAAGAAGTTAATGAAAGGCACAACAGCAGCGGTGGGTTTAACATTAGTGCGTGGGCCCTTATCACAAAGCATCAGTGTGTTGCCTTCAGCAAAGGCACCGCCACCGGATGATTTGTTTGTAATTGACTTGGTTGCAAGCTTGATGAATAGCTCTTCAATGTCATCTTTGGTGTAGTCATAGGTGATGACAGGGAGTGAGGTATCCATTGGCAATGTTGAGTAGCCTTCATACACTTGCTCCAACTGCTTGATGTTGTCCAAGTACTCATCGGCAATACGGCTTTTGAATGTCTGCATGCAAACTTCAAAGTCCGGTTGGCAATGAATGACCACAACTCCACGGGCCAAGGCTGCACGTTCCAACATTCTACGGCGAGGCATATCAATACGGTTTTCACCATTACGATAGACGTTGCCATAGATAGGCTCGGACAGCCATGACCTATCCATAATGACATGGTCATCATAGGTCAAGGCCTGCGTAATGCCACGAAAATAGGTACGGCAAAGGTCCTCGGTATTCATACCTTTATAAGGACCGTGCTTTACGACATGGGTCATCTTTTCTTTTTGCAATCGTTGTCGCAAGGTCTCTGACAGGGTAGTCTTACCCCCGCCATCAGCCCCTTCTAGAATTACGATCATTTAAGATACCCTCAAGTTTTGATAGTGTGTCTTCAAGCGTTGCAGTGCGCAAGTAAGTTGCCTGCTGCGCCGCTGTCAGTTGAAGTTGTTCGTCATCCATGCTTTCTAATTCACGGAGTGTGTAAGCGTATGAGGCGTCAATGATTCCGAGCTCTTTGGGATCTCCACCCAAAACGCATCCTGCATGAGCAGCGTGCAAGTATCGGACGCGCCACCAACCAGAGCCTGCGTGTCGATACGTAGGACAAAGGACACCCTTAAAAGAGCCATATTGCCAGACGACGTCTGACTCCAAGATTCTAGGCTGGCCGAGCGATTTACCACCGACGCTGTGAATTGGCCATGAGAGGTTTTGAGCTGTAGCCCAGTCATGTGCTTCCTTTGATAGTGATGCGTTGTACCATTCAGTTTTGCGACGATCCCAAGACATTTGATGCACGGCAGGCATTTCATACAAAGGACTTGGATCCCATGCAATAATGTTTTCTACTGGCAAGCCCATGGCCTTGGTATCACCCCATGGAAATAGTGGAGCAATCCATGTATGCTCACACAATGATTCTGGTGCAATTTTGCTTTCCCATGATGGGAGGATCTTTTGGAAGGCCCAATCATCAAGGCAAATGTAAGCATCAAACCGGCTTTCCAAAGCCCACAAGGCACCTTCGGGATCCAAAGCATTGTGGTCCAAGGGGTATAGGTACACAAATACTTTGTCGTAACGGGAAAGGTCTTCACCTGGAGTGACGGCACGATGATCAACATGATGCCCTAACCGGCCAAATGCATCTGCCATCAATTCGGGAATCGATACAAACTTTGTCGAGCTGGCACGCTGCGGATGGTTGGTATGCGTCTCCGTAACGCCTGAAATTAGGATATTCATGGCAGTGTTACGGCAATATAGCCTTCGGCAATATCATGATTCACATCACCTGAACGGCCACCAGCTGCAATGTACTCAGCAACTGTCATGCCAACGCGGTACAAATCATAACGTTGACGTGCCAAAGTATTGTTACGCTTAGGGTTAGGGGCGGTTACAAGAGTAATGATGGCTTTTTTGTTTGCACGAGCGCGCTGTTTAGCTTCTGACATGTCAGTATCTTCCTGTTGGATAGGGTTAGGTCTTTCGACAATAGGGGTAAGTTGCATATGTATTCCTTTCAATAATCAACGGGATTCATTGTATCACGATTAATGTAATCACGCACTGCTGTCAATAAAGTTTGTTGCGTTTTATCTTTCCGGCGGATGGCCAGCATGATGGCTTCATCCACGGTATCTTTGGCCATGATGTGATGCACGACAATATGATTCTTTTGACCCTGTCTCCAGAGTCTGCGAATAAACTGTTCATAGACCTCAAGGCTCCAAGTCAAGGAATACCAGATGACTGCATGGCCAGTACCTTGTAAGTTAAGCCCGTGACCCGCCGACATTGGGTGAGCCAAAAGGACTGGTATCTTACCGGCATTCCAATCATTAATAATAGCATCAAGTTTATGACCGATGACCCCACTGCCAATGACAGGCGCATCCGGAAAGGCAGCTTTAAGCCTTTCGAGGTCATGCGCAAAATGGTAGCCGATGATGCAAGGTTGACCCGATAGCTCCTCGACCAGATCAAGAACAGCTTCCGTTTTTGCGTCATGTAGGTGAATACTTGTTTTAGCATCGCCGCTTCCATCATCATCTAAGTAAGAACCGCCATTGGCAATTTGTTGGCCTTTCATAACTGCAACGGCGGCGTTGACTGCAGTTACATTCCCGCTATTCAATTCCACGGTCAGATCGTTTTCAAAGGCGTCGTACAGTTTTCTAGCCTTTGGGGGTAGATCTACCTTGATGTCGTTATAAGTTAACTCGGGCAAATCTAGATGGTCTAGCGCTGCCATTCGAAGCACCTTGCCAGCCAAAGCTGCATGGATCCTTGCTTCCCCATCAGATTGCAGCTTCCACTCATACCCGCCATAGCCGGAAGGGTAGAAGTACTCAGTTCTGAATCGTGAGATGTAAGGTCCAAAGGTAGCCCCTTGATCCAAGATCAGCTGGGGGCCAAAGATGTCAAGCAAACTATTTGGGGCAGGGGAGCCGGTTAAGCCCCAACGGCGGTCAAACTTATCCAGCAAAGGTTTTATTGTCTTAAACCTCTGAGTCTGGGTGTTTTTCATATAAGATATCTCATCCACCGTCAGGATCTGGAAGGGCCAATCTTTGCCATTAAGTTGCGCAGACAGCCAGCCAAGGCCTTCAAAGTTGATGACATAAATGTCGTGGTTTTGCTTTAAGACCTTAGCCTTAGTTCCACCATGCAAGACGCAGACGGAATAATCAGCAAACTGCTCCCACTTTTTAGCTTCAGGTGGCCACACACCATGCACAGGCCGGAGTGGAGCAATGACCAACATTTTCTTGGCCAAGCCTTTGAGCCTCAGGGTTCTATACGCCGATAAGACCACAGCTGTCTTGCCAAGCCCGGGATCCAGCCATAAAGCTGCCGAGCCTTTTTCCACCAGAAACTTTACAGCTTCTTTTTGGTATTCATGCGGTTCCCAAAACATTGTCAATACCTTCCTTAGAGTCAATGATGTGGACATGATGTCCGATCTTTTCCAGATCTTTATGCACCTTGTCCTGCAGTGGTGAGGTTTTACCCCCGGGCCGCTTTAGTTCTACCCACAAAACACCGCCACCTTTCAATGGCACGATTCTGTCAGGCCAACCTCGGGCGTAGCGTACATTCAACTTCAATGTAAGCAGGCCGCGTTTCTTACAGGCGGCTGAGAAGTAAGTCTCCAAATGCCGCTCAAGCAAAACCTTGGTCACCATTGGCAGGGACCTCCATTGGCTTTGCGGAAATGACACCAACGGCAGCCATAAGATGGTTTAGGAGCAAAGATGTCATCATTTTCCAGCTTGCCAACTCTATCGGACAGCCAAGCTTGCAGTGCCGGAAAGTCTTCACGTTTAAACTCGGGGTAGGGTGATTGCTTGTTAAGGTCAATGTAGCAAATCTCAGTGGTTACAACTTCTACCTCAGGGTGGCTGGCCAAGATAATAGTTGCATACAACTTTAACTGATCACCATACTCACGCTCTTTGCCGGTCTTCCAGTCAAGGACGTGGGCTCTGGCGCCATCGAAATACACAGCGTCATAGATACCCCTTACCCAAGCCTCGGGGGCCTTGAAGTCACATGGCTTCCAATCTTTGGTGATAGCAAACTCGACCTCGCTTTTGGTTTTTAACTCGATCAGCTTCTCAATGTAAGGAAACCAGAATTTACGTTCATCAGGAATCAGGTTAAGACTGATCAAAGCATTTTCAAACTCAGCGTGGATCATCTTGCCACGTTCCGCGGCTTCACCTGCAGGTTCCTGCCTGTGCTCAATACGAGTTAGTTTGTATTTGTATGGGCATTGCTCATAAGTTTTGATTGATGAATTTGAGTATGCCATCATTTATCTTTCAGTGTGTCGGTGTAAGGGTAAAAAGGCTTTGGGTTTGCAATGGTTGTAACCAACTGTGGGCCAGTCTTGGTAGCTCTGAATCGCGGGTCTTTTAAGAAAATGCTAGGCCGTTTAACCTGCGCCAATTCCTCCCAAGGGGTTAGTACTTTTTTTGGTGTTAAGTCTCTCATTACGAAGCAGTTTCTTTCAATGTCATATCTAAGCAGTTTGTGGGTGTCGATTATGTCCGTCATATAATTCCGTAATGGGTCTGGCTTTCCTGTTTGTAATGTCAGCGTTGACAATGTCAATAGCTTTTTCAAGCATTTGGATTGTGCAAGCATCCAGCTGGGCGTCATGTATTTCCATGCCTAAGTTTAGGGCTTGTAGCTCCGGGCCTGTGATGATGAACCTATCACCATTCTTTACGCCGCGTTTTGCAAGATGATATAACGCATCCTGTGCTGCCTTGATCTCCACTGACCAGTCGGTGCCAATGTCAAGCCGAGTCAAAGCTTCGGCCATGTTCATAGCTGCGATGAGAGCATCAAGGTCTTTTCTGTTTGCCGTGCCAAGTCTAAGCGTATTCAACGCGTCGTGGTTTTTGATACGCAAATTAAGTTCATGCACCGAGGCCTTGAAAGGCTTTAGTCCAGATAGAACCCAGGACACAGCATCAGGCCTGACGCCTTTAGGCTTGTACTTGCTACGCTTTCTCACTGAAGCTTCTCCTGCTTATCAAATAGCCTTTGCATTTCTTCCTCTTCTTCAGGCGTCACAGGAATTGCATCGGCAGGTATTCCATCGGCCAAGATCTCTTGGAGATGCGCAACCAGCTCATCCAACTCTTCCTGCGTGCCTTCAAAGCTATCCAAGCTACCGGGGGCAAATACGACTTTAATTTTTGTCATCATCGGCTTCCATGTCTTTAATCATTTGATGCAAGGCAAATAGTTTTCTTGTTGCAACCATGCGTTTTTCATGCATGTGATCCATTACTTCTCCTAATGCGGCTATTGCGCCTAGCAATTCAGAGATCTCTTGTTGAATTTCTTGTTTGGTTTTCATGTGTTCTTCTCCTTGAGTTTGGCTTCAATGGCTCGGACAAACATTCCCCATGTCTGCTCGTGTGACTTGGCTGTATTGCAAAGCCATGTAACTTCCTCATCCGTTAACCCTACCCATGTGCGCTGTGGTGGGGTGGTGTAAAGCGGGCGCACATTTGTGATGATGGTCGGCTCAGTGTCTCGTAATGTTTCGGCTTCGCTTGTCGTCCAGTTTTGGATAAACTCGCCTTCACTTGTCGTCCAGTCATACATCCACGCCACAGGCTCATCCTTTGCTTCTAGTGCGGCTTTAATGACGGTGATGGCTTCATTGTTCTTTTCCCAAACTTCGGTTGGCGCATCGGTTTCAAGCCATGCCCTATCTTCTTTCAACGCCTCCAATGCTAATTTGAGTGCTTCTGTCTGTGTCATTTTGTCACCTCTGTGACACATGTAGTGTGCTTCCAAATACCAGATTCAGCCCAAACATTTTTATCCAATTGGTG
>Ga0208147_1000150_pt1 | contig 26825 bp, 34 predicted proteins | sample DEB3_08_DNA_FD_184520 | JGI IMG/M metagenome (GOLD analysis project Ga0208147, IMG submission 184520) | Aqueous microbial communities from the Delaware River and Bay under freshwater to marine salinity gradient to study organic matter... | ecosystem: Environmental > Aquatic > Marine > Coastal ... | reverse complement strand
GCCCATAAGCATAGTGAACATGCCCAAACACATGAAGTTTTAAAGATTTTAATTTTAGAAGTCTATCCGAAAGAGACTGAGAGCCTAAATAGACTCTAAGAGACCCATTTTTTAGTGGCTTTTCTACATAGTCCAGTGTCCCAAAAGGAGGACAGTGAGTCACCAAAATATCCACATCCTCAGGGATGAGTGCCCACTTTTCGGCCAACTTCTCATCTCCATCCACGGTGAACGCCTTGCACTTGGGGTTCATTCCTTCAAAGGTTTTGGTCCAAGGAGAGCCCCAAATTTTTAAAGTCCGTTTTCCGCTTGGGAGAAATTTTTCGTCTTCTTCAGGAAATCCTTCAATATGATAAGAAAATTCTGTGCCAGAGTCGAAAAGGTACTCAAAACTTCCTATTTCTTGCATCGTTTTTACAGAAAAAGGAGCGGACTGAGCCCAATTGTCATGGTTTCCAGCAACAACAATACACTTTCTATAAAGTTGATCTTTAATCCATGAGGCAAATCGATTATATTCCGAGGGCCTATCTGTGAGCGTCCAATCCCCCGCGACAATGAGAAGGTCTCCCCCTTCAAGATCGGGGTAGTGGCCGTGCAAGTCGCTGATGCAATCAATGATCACAAAACATTCCTCCATAAGGCCTTTCAGGCCTTTTCCAACATTCAACCAAACAATCTTTTGATGTCTTAGCGCCACATTTTGGCTCTAGCCAAATGTCGCAAGTGGGACAATAATACGCGTCCCACTTTTCGGAGTAAAGCGAAGGGTGGTTTTGGTCGCACTTTGGGGTCATTTGTTTTCAACATCCTTTTAGTGGAGGCCGTCCCTTATAGCTACGCCATAACCAAACATCCGTCGGATTTGACGAAAAATTTACAGATTTTGAGGGAGTCGCTTAGGTACTCGGAAAACTTTTCTTCAGACCGAAAAATCTCGTCGTCTTCATCGATCAAGTCCTCTATTGCTTCGCGCATCCATAGATGAGCTTTTTCTTTGTATTCTTGATTTAGGTCTTCGAATGTTACGTATTGGGCATCTTGAAGTTCTTCAGCTTCTTTTTTTAGTTTTTGGTACAGCTCTCTATCATCTTTACATTTTTCAAAAATCATTTTTGCCTCCTTTTAGCGGTTTAAAGATGTTTTTTTATCTTTAAAAGGTTACACAAACCGATTATTTTTTCCCATTAAAATATTTCCAAGCAACTATCGGCAGCCACTCTCCACAAATCGTCTTTTTCGGATACACTCTCTTCGCCCCCTTTTTTGAGAGGAAGGTCTTCTCGATAGCCTTCATCCGCTTATTCTCGTAAATTTCCTCATTCGTAAGTTCTCGCCCCTCGACTGCCCACACCTCTTCCCGCAGAGCGGTGGCTGCAGATAGGTAAACAAGTTGATGATATTCCCGACTATATTTAGGAAGGTCAGGCATAATCAACACCTCTTCAAGAACTTCCCATAGATAAAAGGGGGCGTTCCTTAAGACTCTCACCACGGGAAAAAAGTTGCATAAGATAGCCCACTTAGCAAATTTTGTAACGCTAAGAAAATATCGCCCTTGAGAGTCTTGAAACCGGAAATCCTCGATTCCAGCCTTCTGGAAGTGTCACCGATGAGTCATACTCGCATTTTACCCATTCTGTGGGTCTTGGTACAGGGTCTGGAACGCTTTCGAATAGAGCCAACACTTGGTGGCGTTTTGTTTTTATGCCGTATTCGCGTCTCATTTCACCTCAAACCAGTCATCAGCTTCACAGTCCTCAAGCACCATGGTATGGTAGCTATTATTGTGTAATACAACACGTCCAGAAGGTGAAAGAGCAAGATACAGATCACTTCCCTTCCACCTCTCTCGGGAAAACTTTTTCCCTTCTTTAAGGCTTTTCAACACTTCCGAAAACGTCATAAACCAACCTTTTGCTTACAGAGAGAGTCGAACTCCCAACCGCCTGATTACAAGTCAGGTGCTCTACCAGTTGAGCTATGTAAGCGGAATGATTCTCCACATTTTTTGCAGAAAAAAGTAGATGGATAATCTGCTCTTGCTGCTTCCTCGTGCCACTGATGAATACACTTCTTTTCTGAGCAAAGAGTAGAGGAAATTTCTCCACCTACATTTGCCTTTCTTCGCTTAATCGCAGTACGGATCCCTAGGATGTTGGTCAAGATAAAAGCGAGATAGAGCGCCGATTGCGCCCAAAGTTCCCTTGACCCATCTAGAAAGCACCAAAATACATTTGCACATAGCCACAAGATACTCGATACCAGCAAATTACCTCGAGCGTTGACATAGGCGCCAAACAGGCTCACGCCAGTAAAAACCCAAGGAATAAATTGAAACAAGCTCATTGAAACGCGTTCTCATTTTTGGTATACTATATGTCTTTGGATAAAAATAGGTCAAACCAGGTCAAAATGACAGCAAAAGGAACGACCCCCTTAACCTACACCGAGCGAAAGACAATTGAAGATGGGGTGCGAAAAGGCCTTTCAACGGCTCAAATTGCCTCCATCTTAAAAAGATCGGTAAATTCCATAAAAGTTGAGATAAGGATTAACGGAGGAAAGGAATCTTACAACGCTGAAAAAAGCCAAACAGCGGCTAACGGTCGCAAAAAAACAAGGCTTCAAAAAATTTCCTGGCAGCCCACCGAAGAGCAGAGAAAGTTTATCGCGGAAGCTTTGGAAAAAAAGATTCCGTTCACCAAAATTTCCGAGCACACCGGAATCCGGCGTCAGACTCTATGGAAGCTTGTTGCAAAAGAGTTCCCAACTTACCAGAAAAAGTCTTCGTGGCAACTTTACGAAAGAGTAGACCATCTAGAAAACCTTGTAGAATGCCTGCAACAACAAATTGAAATTATTTTTGACACACTTAAGGAGATGAAAGATGCAACGCACTAAAGATTACTCTATCTTTAAAAAACATCCAAACAATAGAGAAATTATTCAGTCTAATGTAGAAAAAATTAAGAAATCCATCCAGATGAGGAACCTTCTTGAATTTAGGCCCATTCTGGTTGACTCAGAGATGCGAGTCATGGACGGACAGCATAGACTCGAGGCCGCAAAACTTCTCGGTATTCCTGTCTACTACCAACGAGCGGCTTCTGAGCAAGAAGAAACGCATGAAATTATTCTACTCAACGCTTACCAAAAAGCCTGGTCCAACGAAGATTTTCTAAATTATTACACCTCAAAAGGTATTGAAAGCTATGTAAAACTTTCAAACTTTAAACAAAAAAATAACCTAAAACTTAAAGAAGCAATTGCTCTTTTAACAAGTGGTTGGAGTGGAGATTTTGGAAAAGCTTTTAAGGAAGGAAAGTTTGTTTTCCCAAACGAACAAAAGGTCCGCGAGGCCTTAACAAACCTAGATAAAATAAAAACTTTTATTTCTTTTGTTATTGAGAAAACGCCGCACAACAGGTCAATAATGGACTCCGCCGCCTTAAAAAAAGCCTTAATTTATTTCTTCAACATTCACCAAGTGAACTTTGACGTGTTTATGAAGAAGTTAGAGGTAAGGCTCGACCTTTTTAGACAATGCAACAGGGCCCAAACCTATTTAGAACTCTTTGTGGAGATCTATAACTGGAGGAATCGAGACCCTGTCGACGCGAAAGATATGTACATTTAAGCTAGTTGCCCCATAAGAAGCGATAATTTTTTGTCGCTTCTTCACAAATCTTTACGTATTGCTCGTAAGGAAGATCTGATGTCCTGCAAATATTTGCGATCATGCACTCGCACGCATAGATAGCGTTGGGGGGATCGATCCCGTTCTCCATGAAGTGCTGCTGCAAAATCTGACAGGCTTCAGCCGTCTTTTCGGGAGAGAAGACTGTTACCGCTTTTTCACCCAATTGATCCGGCCGCTCGGATTCTGCTGCGCCCAAGGGTTCTGCCTTTCCTTCGCTTTCTTCCATAACTCAAACTCCCTCTCTTCGTTGGATAGTTCTCTTAAATCTTTTCGCTCCCCAAAATGAGAATAGAGGGCGTATCTCAGAGCGTCGCACGCGTGATCATTTTTCTTCAAGGGAACGTCCTCTCCTCTTTCCCCTTTCTTGCTGTCCCAGACGTAGGATTGAATCTCTTGGATCAGGTTTTGGCACTTGTATACTATTTTTAAGTCGCCAACAGCCAACCGCATAGCAACAGATCTAATCCCGTTATCGACATCGTTTTTAGCGTCCCGAAGAACAGCGCTCCCCTTTCGTCTCAGCTCCACTTTAAAGCTTGCAGCTGATGGGTCGATGTAAACCGCTTTCGGATGAATGTCGCCTAAGAAGTCGTAAAAGTCATCTGCATACTCTGCATCAGTTTTTTGAAATCCTTCCTTTTTAGAATCAAAATAATACTCCTTTTCGACCCATATTTTGGGTTCGACAGTATCATTGAATCCAAGTAAAAGAAAACAAGTTGGGTTATGGGTTCCATAATCGACGGCTGCAATATAGTATTTGGCAAAAGCTGGAGGCTGCCCTATCACATGAATTCCTTGATCGAAGAAGTCATAAACACTTCCTTCTGCGAGGCACCATTCTCCCTCAATAAACCTCTTATACCAAAGACCCCGGTACTCTTTTTTGAGGTTTTCGATGAATTCCTTTTCCAGGGAGGGGTTATCTTCAATACGGAAGTTAAAGACCTTGATGTCGAGTTCCTCGGCTCGATCAAGGAAATCTTTTTTGAGCCAATGAAACGGGGAATCAGGGTTGGTCGTGCCAAGCAGCTTTGCCCCTTTACTCGACAAGCGGCTGAGGAGCATCTTATAGAAGCCTTCGGGAATCAAGGTGATTTCATCGACATAGGCACCGGAAAAGGTGGCGCCACGAATCTTTGACTCCGCCCTCTCGTCATTCGCTCCAATGCAGATGAGCTTTCTCCCGTGGAGCATCATCTCTTGCTTGCCAAGATAGAGGTGAACCTTCCCCTTGGTGATCTTGTCGAGCTCGGCGAAGATATTGTTTTTGATGGTGTGGATGGTACGCCCCACAATTGCGATATTGCCAGGGGGCGCCTCTTCACACATTCTTAAAAGAGCGTAAAGGGAGATGTGGGATTTGCCCGAACGGACCGACCCCACCCAGATGTTTTGACGAGCGGTTGACTCATGAAAGCTTTTTAGCTGCTTTTGGCTAAACGGCATTTGAGCTCGTAGATCTTAATTCATCAATTAGATCTTCGATCTGTGGGTCTCTTCCGTGTTTTTCTTGTGTATCCCTATCCCAGCCAAACTTGTTCCTCATCATGATCTGATAGATAGCCGCTTCAGACTTTTTAACGCCATCAACCATGTCAATTCCCCTTTGTTCCCAAGCTGCGAAAGATTTACTTTCTGCTATTTCTTTCTGTGAGGCATCAAAAACGTTTGGTTCTTTTTTGATATAAGAATCCATTGTAACGCAAGTAAGAGTGAAGTCTCCTTCTTCAAAAAACCATCCTCTTTTAGATCTTCCTGAAGCGATGTGATCGCAGTAACTTTTGTAGGCTTTTTTCTTTAGTTCGTCGGTTGTTAGCTTGGCGGCTGCTTTGTTTCCCTTTTTAAACTGTCCCTCATGTTTAACCATAAAACCTCTCTTTGTTTTCAATAAACCACGAACAGAAATTTAATGAAAGATTGTGTTTGAAAAAATCTTAGGTGTGTTTATCATCGGACCTTTTGCTATTCAACCTATAAGGAGTGCTGATGAAAAAACCAAAGACTAAAAAAGAGGGAGAAGAGGTGGGGATGGATAAAAAGAAACGCCTTCCGGTGCAGTATGAGTATTCGTATATCCCCGCTTTGGGGATGTTTGTCGAAGATATGAAGATCAACAGTGGAACCACCCATCGTCACCAGATGGGACAAACTGAGTTTATGGCCATTTTGGATAGAGTTTCGCCGTTTGTTTCTACGGCTGGATCGCTGAGAAATGTAAGCCTTTGCTCTTCGAAGACAGGAATGTCAACGGGGAGGCTTGGGCTTTTCTTTAGACTCGCTGTTAAAATGGGAATTGCCTCCAAGATTGGTCGCTCTTATTTTTTCGCCAAAAAAGAGGCTAAACAAGGGTGGGACGAGCTAGTCAATCAGATGATGTCTGCCTAACTTTTAGCCCCTCTTATTCAAGGGGGGCTTTTTGTTTTTCAATCATTTGAGTCCACGCCGTCACGAGTGTGTCTAGTTGCTCGTAAAGAAACTCGATATCCTTCTTCATTTCATCCTGTCGTTTAAAAAGCGCCTTTCTCATTGCGTCTTGAGAAGCTCGTAGCTCTAGAATTTTTGCATACAGCGTGTCTTCTTGAAATCCGACGAAGTCTATTTGATTCATAATTTCCTCCCATTGGAGGATCAATGATATATGTTGTGTATTTTTAAAGAAATAAAAAACCCGCTGGAGCTTTTAGGACCAGCGGTAAAAGGCTTTTGATAGGAGGAACTTATTTGGAACGTGTCTTGGACTTAGCTCGTCTGGCAACTGCATAAGCAATCGCAACAGCTTGTTTCTGAGGTTTCCCAGCGTCCATCTCTCGACGAACGTTTTCTGAAAATCCCTTCTTACTCTTAGCTGCTTTACCCTTGACGAGAGGCATGAGAACCTTGTTTCATGACTCTTAGCGATATATAAGAAATTGCAGATTTTTGCAAGAGCACCGCTTTAAACCTTTCGGTTGGATAAACTTCGATGTAATCGCTCAGAAGGTTTACTTTCTGTACGAGGTCAGCCCATATTCCGTCTACAAATTCTGATTCATATCCCATCTCTAATACTTCACCTGAGTTGAGGTGAAAGGTGATGATGCAATCTTGAAGCTCTTCCTCGGGTGTATGCATATTATTCTTCCAGGGGGTGGATCATGATAACGGTTTTAGGATGGGCACCGTACTGCTTGTCAACAGCTCCCCCTACGATTTGGGAGTCATCCGCTAATACGATTCCGATAAGACAATCTTCTATGAACTTGGCCATATTGGTGCGATCTGGCCTTTTCGAGTGATGCTTTTTCTTCTCGTGAAGTTTTTGGTAATCTTTTTTTGAAAAAGACTTTGGGATGGGCATGTAAAAAAAGAGATCGCATCTTACGGGCGCCTCGATCAGAGGGCCGTGGTACATCTCTTTCAGTTTCCACTGGACATACTCCCTTTCTTTGAATCGTGGATTAAAGGAACGTCGTCCGTAACCTGCGTGAGCTTTCCAAGGAACGGGATTTCCGTTGATTTCAAATACTAAGACCATACTTCCCATATAGATAGGGAAGTTTTTATTGTCTAGTTGTTAATCAAAACCCAAATCAGTAAGAGTAACTTTTCCTCCTGTTTCTTTTACAATAAAGATTGCTGTCTTCCTTAAGATCGGCATAAATTTCAAAATTCTATATATAGTGTTGTGGGATATACCAGTTCTTTTAGAAAAGGTGTGCACCGTTTCTAAATTATCGTCTAACCATTTTTGTAAAGGATGTTTTGAGCTTTCCATGGGGGCAAGTGTAAAAGAAGTGGGAGAAAAAAGACAAGAAGGAAAATGGTTGAACGAAAATGAACAAGTATGACATACTCTCAATCGTAACAAAAAACCCCCTCCACACAGAGGGGGAAGGCCACCCCAGGGAGCATCACAACCCTGGTAAGGATTAACTAATGAGCTTCTATTCACTAGTCGACCCATATCGTAGATGGAGAGAAAGATTTGATCAATCGAAAAATCCTGACTCTCCCGTCTATGGTCCGTCTAAAGAAGACGAGGAGGAGTTTGAGGAGGCACTGGAAGCTTGGATAGATTATAGAATTTCAGCATTAGAGGATTAAAATGAGCGAAGCAACTTCAAAAATCATCGAAGCCTTAGTGAAGGCGCAAAAAGAGATCAAACCGCCCGTCAAAGACAGAATGGGGCAGTTTAAAAACAAGTACGCTACCTTGGACGCTGTCTATGAGTCGTGCCGAGAGGTTCTTGCTAAAAACGGGATGACTTTAAGCCATGATGTGGAGCGCGTGGGAGAGTCTTTTGACTTGATCACCACCCTCTACCACACCTCTGGCGAGAAGCTTTCAATGAGATGCCCTATCTGCGTAGAAAGAACAGGGCCTCAAGGGTTCGCCTCTGCGCTTACATATGCTCGACGTTACGGCGTATGTAGTCTCTTGGCCCTCCCTGCCGATGATGATGATGACGCGGCTCAAGCTCAAAAAGATTCTGTTAAGAAGAAAGGATCAAATGATACCTCTTCCGCTACCCCTTCCGAAACCATCACAGCGGAACAGCAAGCCTACCTGGATAAGCTTCTTGCCCAATACGAAGATAAACAAAGGCGTCTTGAAAGGGCAATGCAGAATTACGGGGTAAAATCTCCCCTTCACTTCCTGCGTAAAGATTTCAATAACGTCATTGCTGTGGTGAGATCATGACAGTCCTCTCTCTTCAGCAAAACACCGATGAGTGGTACGAGTGGAGGCGCTCTAAGATTGGGGCCTCTGACTGCCCCATCATTATGGGCGTCTCCCCTTTCAAAACACCTCTTGACCTTTACAACGAAAAGATAAACGGGACAAAGACCTTTATCAACAAAGCGATGGAAAGAGGTTCTTCAATGGAGGGAGAGGCCCTCGTCAGTTTTGGCGTAGAAATGGGGGTAATCACCAATCCCCAGGTGTTTCAACATCCAGAAATTGAGTGGATGGTCGCAAGCTTAGATGGGTGGTGCGAAGAAGGGGGATTTCATGTAGAGGTTAAGTGTCCCAATGAAAATGTGTGCAAAAACATTAAATTAGGAATAATTCCACCTTACTATCAATGGCAGATCCAGCACCAATTATGCGTTGCTAATACATCGTTTGGTTATCTATACGTTTACGACGGCCTAGAAGGAACGTTGGTGAAGATTGATCGGGATGACCAAATGATTGCCAAGCTTTTGGAGAAAGAGAGAGAGTTTTTCAACCTCCTTCAAACCGAAACTCCTCCCACTTCTGAAGACTCTATGCCCCTTCGCAGCGATAGCGAGTGGCAAGATGCCGTCAACGCCTGGAAAGAGGCGAAGAGGGCCAGAATGGAGGCTGAAGAGCTTGAGAAAATCTGTAAGGAGGGCCTCATCTATCTCGCGAATAACAAAAATTGCGCGGGCGGAGGTGTCCGCCTTCTTCAAAGAACTCGTCAAGGTGCGGTTGACTACAGCAAGATCGCGGCCCTCAAGGGGGTCAACATCGATCTTTATCGCAAGCCTTCCTACACCTATTGGGAACTTTCAGAATGGTAGATCTTGCTCACTACTCGTTCCCCTTGCCGTGGCAGGAGGGGAGAAGCTTTCTGGGCGCTTAAGGAAGGGTTGCACTAACGGCATCACAACCGTGTGAAACGCCTTCCATTTGCTCTCCTCCATCTCAGGGTACCTGCCGTACTCTTTCTTGCCTTCGGGGCTTTCGCTCTTCACATACACAGGGCGATCGACGTAGTAATTCCCTGTCTTTGATTTCTTAAGCCGCATGTTTGGGAAGGTGACTCCCCACTTGGGACCTAGGTAAACGTCGAAGGTTGCCTCATGGTAAAGGCTTCCTGGGGTGTCTTTCCAATTGATGATTTCCATATTTTCCTCTTTCTTTTGGCCTACAGTTGATTTTTTAGGGCTTACCCGTGCCAGTGTCCATGTTTTTCGTTTTGATCGATCCTAGCCCGTTTTTAAGTGGTTTTTCAAAAATTCGTCCCCTTCGGAGACTGGACCGTTTGCATATTCATATTCGTTTTTCAACTTTTGCACCAAAGCATTTGCCTGTTGAGCGAACACGTGAGCTGGGTCTTTGAACCAGATTTTCTCCTCAAGATTGATGCGGTTAATTTTTACTACGACACAATTTTTCTCCACTTTCCACACACATCCAGGTGGCAAAACTCCTTTGAGTTTCTCCTCCCTTGCCTCGGCGCTTTGTCTGTTTTTCTCAAAGTCTGGTTCTTTCTGTGGAAATTTTTCTCTATCTTCTCGCACCCACTTGCGGATGACCGCTGCATGACAGGCGTATTGGTTAAACCTTTTGGGGTTGATGTCGGCATACTCATCTAAACGCTCCACCATTTGATCGATTTTGGCTTTCCCAAACTCTTGGACGAGCTTTTCATATTTGGGGTGCTCTATTTTTACTCGATTGAAAGTGAAAAAAGAAGGGGGTGGGGGGGGGGGGGGGGGAGGGGCCCCCTCTCTCTCTTCTTTTCTTCCATTACTCTTATCTTCTATATATGTGGACAATTTTGTCCGGGGGGGCGGACAATTTTGTCCGGGGGGGCGGACATTTTTGACCTTTCGTAAACATTTTTTGAATTTATCGGAAATATATAAGTGTCTGTGCCATACGATCCCGTTCTTTTCGGTGTGCACCTCTAAAAATCCCTCTTTTTTGAGGCTGCAAATCCACCTTCTCACCGACCTTTCGTCGCATTCCAACAGGGTTGCGAGGTACTCGTTTGAGGCGTAGCAATACCCGTCTTCTCGCGCCAAATTTCTGATGATGGCGTAGCACTTGATGGCTGCCGGTTCTAAATTTTTATTAAAAAACATTGCGCTAGGGATGACGCAATCGTAAGAGACTTCAAGTGTTTCTACTGAGAATCGAGATGGGTTCATAGGGTCCTCTGTTAGGACCCCGGTTCGCAGTTTTTTTACCCTCTTGCTTTTAATCGGCTAGTGGGTAAAATGGGAGGCATCTTTAATCTACCGTTCCAAAAGTAGACTAGTTGGCCCCCCGGTTGCGAGCCGGGGTGCTGTTTTTTCGCCCAAGCTTACTCCTACAAATAATTCCTGACTAGCCTCTCTGCTGATCTTGCAAAAGACATAACCCAATCTTAATGAGTCCTTTGAAAAGGAGCTCTAATCTTTATGGAGTATTAAGATATTTCTTGATTTTCTTGATACTTTTTTCTAGATAACGAACTCTCAAATAGACCGTCATTATCATCAAAAAGAAGATGAAAGAAAAGAATGCTAGTGGCGTGGGCGGATAAAGAGATTCGTTTGGGTCATCAGGAACAGAATAAACGTCATGACAGCCAGAGACATGATCGCTGTGCACAAGAACTGTGCTACCCTTTTCCATAAATACATTTTGTTCCTTAGGCGTAATAGGAGAAGCTCGCTTTGAGGATGCCTGACCCGTCCATGGGGATTGCTGCTACGGCAGCATTATCAAGGGAGGTGACGAGATCCATTTGGGTTCCTGAAAGATTCCCCCACACCATCAAAGAGGAGGCGGGGAGGGCTACGTTTTGTAGTTGGATGGGGACAGCCGGCGATATAAAGGCGTTTACCGAAACAGGCAATCCAGTGATCCTCATATTGCCGGTCCCTGTATGAGCGGACCAGTCTAAAAAGATCTCCACAAAAACCCTATCATCTATTTTGGACCAGTATCCTACTTGGCTAGAATATGTGCCAGCCCCCGGAGTTGAAGTGCCTTGAAGCACTGGAGTGAATGTGGTCACCTCTGTGCAAGACGGCATACAATGCCACACCTGCGCATTAGCGGTTGAGTCGCAGCATTTGAAGGATTTCCCGGTGGAGGTATTAATCCAACCATTCCCCACCTCCACCATCGATTCATTCAACCCTGGATCGGAATCGCTAAACCAGGTTCTAGAAGATGCTATCGAAAGAACTTTTGCCATTATGCCACCTTCATTACCCAAAATGCCGTGCCGTTACTAATCCCTGCCGTATCGGCGGCGCCACTTGAAATATTAATATTCGGTTGAATTGTATCTCCGGCAGTAAAAGGGAATATTCCCCAAAATAATCCTTCGGCTTGATTTCCTGCATCTCTAATAGCAGCAAAATTTAGCTGAAATTGTCCTCCTCCTCCCCCATTGACGTAATAACCATAAGAAGAAGAAGTCATTAAAGCGGAGATATTTGTCATAACAACTCTTAATCCAATCAAATAATTACCAGTAACTGGAACTGTAAAAAGATTTGTTGTTGTGTTAAAATAACTTCCTTGATTGATAGGGGCAGTATTACATGGGATAAGATAATTTGTTCCAGCTCCCGTGACGTTCGCAGCTCCCGGGGGAGTTGCCAGCACAAGAGGTTGCAAAGGCATCGAGTTGACACCAGCGCTTGTCATCTTAAAGGTGTCATTCGTCCCTAAAGCTGACCCATTGCTAAGCTTCCAAATTCCGCTATCGCTGCGATCCGCCCCTGCGCTCCATGTCTGCCCCCCTGTAATCGACCATACGGACATGGGATCACCTGAAGATGTCCCTCCCACCGTAGCTACAAACTGAGCATTCGATCCGGTATTGGCTGTATCGGAATTTGATACAGTCAAAGTTCGCACTGTGTTGGATGAAGTGCTAGGTTGGGTGAACGAAAAGTCCCCGTTGGAAGTTGAGGCAAAGACAGGATCTGCCCCTGTCTGCCCTGTTAAAAGCTGGCCTGTAGTGCCGACGGCTAAAGCTGCAATTGCGCTATTGCCCTCCCCGACTAAAACGCCATGCGCTGTCAACCCACTATTTACACCCAATGCGCCAAAGGCTGGATCTGCGCCTGTGCTTCCAATGAGTACCTGTCCCGTAGTTCCAACAGCGGTTACCCCTAAGGCAGCTGTTGAGCCTCCTCCCAATATCACGCCATGCTGCGTCTGTGTCCCTAGCTTTGCATTCAAAGAAGAGGGAACAATTGCTTTGGTGGAAACCGCACCCGCGATCGCCTCCGCATTTGTCGCCAGCACCCCCACCCCTTTCTGAGTCGTCGTCCAGTCTGCAATGGTTCCGGTGATAGTGTTGGTGGATCCGCTAAACGAAAGCCCTTGAGCCGACGTACCATTTAAATTGAGGTTACCATTTGCATCCGGGGTGACGGGAGTTCCGCCATCTGGGGTAATTTGAATGATTTCCCCCGCGGTACTTGAAGCAAAACGATCCCAAACTGCCACTCCGTTGGCAATTGACAAAAGTTTGTAAAAGTCTTTTGTAACGGTGTTCTGCCACTCTACCCCAATCACGTTGCCACCCAGATCGGCGGTCGTTGGATTACGGGCCGCAAAGATCATTGAAACCGGGTAGCGGTTCAATGTCTTTAAAGGATTGGAGTCAATGATTGGGGTATTAAAGCTCATTTTGTGTCTTCTTCAATATTTTTTTCTTGAATGGCGGCAAGCAACTGTTGAACGCCACTCATTCCATTAAGCCCCGCAGCCTTTAAAGCTACATCTACAACGGAGAAAAACAACTTTTCAACATCCCCTTCGAGGACCAGAACTTTTTTCATCATAATTAACCTACAGGTATTGTGTTTTCCAAATACAACAAAGATTGGGCCTGAATATCATGCCCCGCTTGTGTCATAACAGAAACATCGAAATATGTCATCCAGTCTGCATCTTCGTATTTAACAGGTTTCATGATGTTGTAAAAAATAGCGCTTTTACCAGCTAAGTAAGCCGCTTCATCAAGATAGACGTCAGTTACAATTAAGCAGTAAGTAGAAGGAACGTAATTGATTTGTCGAATTTGAATCCAAGCTGTAGGGATGTTCATTCCTGAGCCGGGATCTGTGTAATCCCTTTGAAAACCAGAGTCTGCAACTGTTTTTGGTGCCATAATTTCCCCTTTTAAACCGATGTTATTGTTTCCCATCCTGCGCCACTATTAACGCATAACTTTCCTAGAGTAGTATCAAAAACAACGAGACCCGCTGTATTAGCTATAGCGTTTTTCTGTGTGGTTGTCATATTTGGAAATCTTACCCCTTGGGTAGTAGAACTGACTTCTAGCAAAGAGGCTGATGAAGTCGTTACCGTTCCAATTGCTACGGTACCTCCGAAATATGCGGCGTATTTGCCGGTGCCATAACTCGGATTTTCTACATAAATTCCATAACCGTTTGTTATGGTTCCAGAACCTGATCCGGCTTCTACGTATATTCCTGATGCAACTGCAATAGATCCCGATGGAGAAAATTTTGGAAATAAGATTAAAGAAGACCCAAAAGATAAGGCATTACTTGGAGATATAAAGCAATCTGTAGCCCAAGCAGCTGAATAGTTGGTGGCAGTCGATATTATTTCTCCAGTATTATAGGAAGAATAATTATTCGATGTGCTAGTAGAAGGGGATGATAAATGCATTCTAGCGGATACTGTAGACACCCCAAATCCAACAGGACCTGATACTATCATGCCATTTGATGGGGAAACGTTTACACCAGCATAAGTTCCTATTGCAACCCCAGAAGTTACGTCCAGGTTGTTTTGAGGGGTACTTGTTCCTATTCCTACTTTACCCCCAAAGTAAGCACAATATTTTGTGTTTCCGTAAGATGGATTATTTGCATATAATGCATATCCAACTGATGGGGAAGAAGTAGATGTTCCTGCCCCTATCAAGCATCCATACATTGTAGCAATGGAGCCAGTACTTGATGTGAACAAAGGGTTTATATAAACTTCAGCGGCGTTTATTGTGCCAGATGTTGGCGCGCTCAATGTTGCGGCGGCTACAAAACCTAAAGAATCATCTGTTCCAGAAATTCCCCTAACGGTACCGCCTAAAAGAATGCCATACAATTGAGAGGTGGTTGGAGCAACACTTAAAAAAGCATTACCAGGAGAAGCGGTGCCCACCCCCATTTGACCGCTAACAATCAGACCATTGGTGGGAGCTGTATTTACGCCCCCATAACTCCCTAAAGCAGCCGATCCAAAAACATCCAATTTATTAGGGGTAGTGCTTGATCCTATCCCTACACTCCCGCTTACAATCATTCCTCCAGATGGAGGAGTTGTTGTGTTGTAGCTTCCAACTGCGATGTTGTCGGAATATAAAGATATATTTCCTGCAGCTCCCCCACTTACGGCTCCGCAATAAATTCCATATATATAATTTACTGCATTTGCTCCAGTCTTTGTTATGGAAACGTAATTTCCAAAAGCATTGGTTATGGTAGCGTTTGTGGTGTCAAATGTAGTTGAGTTTTGAAAACCTATTCCATTTGTAAGAGCAGATGCAGGCTTTATTGTAGATGATAAGGAAAAATTTAAAGTGTTTCCCCCAACTTGAGCCGTTTGCGTTCCATTTATAATGACATTGGTGGCTCCAGTCCCCGTGACGGTCATTTTTGTTAAGCCAAGGGAACTTGTTCCTACGCCTAAAGACCCTGATATGATTGCGCCGTTCGATGGGGGCGTTGTGGAAGTATATCCAATCGCCATGTTGTCTGAATAAAGTGCGATGGAATTTGTTATCGTCCCAGAAGCGGATGGAGCCGTTATTTTTGCGCTGTATGCGGTAGTTACAGTTGCCCCCGTGTCAACAAAGGGTCCGACAACATCTAAAGTTGTGGCATTTGTAACCGTTCCACCAGTTGGAGAAACAATAGAATATGTTGAAAGAGCGATGGCTGTAGTATAGGTGGCTCCTCCTGGAGGATTAAAGTTTCCGCTTAAAACGCTACCGTAAACAACTGGTTGGGTAGGCATTGTATAAACAGCTCCAGACGCAAAGGCAGCCGTAATGGCTCCTGAGCTGAGAGTAGGGAAAACTTGTGCATAAGCTATACTGGTGGAAGATGTCCCAATTGCCACCTGGCCGCTTACAATCATTCCATTGGTAGGACCTGTGTTTACTCCTGCATAAGACCCAATCGCGACTGCCCCTGACACATCGAGCCGATTCCTGGGAGAAGTTGTCCCCAGTCCAAGTCGGTTATTTGAGTTATCCCAAAAAAAGTTCGAATTGTTTTGAGTGTAAACTCCAGAAGCTCCCGCAAAAACCACCGAGCCTTGAGTAAAAGCCGTAGATGTCCCGGTTCCTCCAAATGTAACTCCAAGGGGCGTCGTCAAAGCTACGGTGACTGCCCCCGTCTGAGCACTTCCCGATAAACCGTTTGCCGTCAAAGGGGCGGTTGCCGTCAAAGAGGTCACAAGGCCAGGGGCACCCGATACATCAATGGTAATCGTATTGCCGCTGGCGCTAGTTACGCAATTTGATCCTCCCAAAACATTTAGAACGTTAAAAGAGGGGACGGCTGTCCCGGAGTCAGTGACAAAGGAAGTAGGAATTGAAGGAAACGACTCTGGGACATTAAGAGACTGAATTTGGCTCAAGATGTCCTCTTAGCTTTCGATCAATTCCTGAGACTTCATTTTAATTAAAACGCCCTCTAACTTTTTGCTTAAAAGTTGAAGTTGCATTTCATTGTTATTGGCTTTAAGCACAGAGTTTTTAGCGTCCATGACGGCCAAAGACATCTGATGTCGAAACTCTTCCAAATCCTGATTTTTAATAAACCCAGAGACATCAGGAATAGGAATGTTTCTCAGCTTTTGATCAAAATCCATCAAAGAAGAGGCGAGCTTTTGATCCAGCTTAGAGGTGATAAATGCCCCCATCTTTTCAGCTTCAAGCTTTGCTGACTCCATTTCCAAAGAAAGAGACCTTATTGCCTGCGCATGAGCCCCACTTTCCCTAGAAAGGGAAAGAGTACTCTCCTTCAAATTCTCTACTTGCAGCTTGAGACTTTGTAATCCCTCAGCTAGACCTTGCTGAAACATTTGGGTCTTTTCGCAAACCGTTCTTAATTCATTGTATTTGCGGCTAAGGTCTGAAATGAAGTCCAAAGCAGATGAAAGTTTTTTAACCAAATCCGCTTGAAAAGAGGCGGTTTCTGTGACTTCTCTTTTAAGAGATTGAGTGTCCTTTACATGCTCTTGATGTTGTAAAAGGAGGTCTTCAAGTTTTTTAGACCCACCCTTAATCTGTTCCTGAAGGTAACTATCAAATTTAGAAAGGGCGTTTTCTTTAAAAGAAAAGTTTTTAATCTCATCTTTTAAATCGTGATCTAAATTTTCTACCTTTGCTGACAGTTTTTCAAGCAAAGCACTAACATTATCGCATTTTAAAGAAACATCCGCATAGTCGGCGATTCGTTTCCCAAATGCTTGAAAGCGCGCCTCAAAAAGAGAAAGTAGATTTTCCGCTTCGGTTGCCATGGTTATCCCTCTCCATAGATTGTTTCAATGTAAAGAGATCCTCTGGAAGGAGCAGAAACATACTTTACGTAAAATTGTACCCCTTTTGCAAAAACAAAAAGGGAATCATGAGTTCTTCTGTTTGAACAGACGTCAAAAACTTTTGCAGCCCCTGCGGCCACGATTGCGTGGTTGTTGGTTCCGTCCGTACTGATCAGCATGTCAGTGTCCGTCGTATTGCTAATAACCAAGATCCTAGAAGGGTTGGCCAAAGGAGTTCCAACAGCAGTATAAGAATTCGTGATGGACCCGTTCGCAACAGATCTCAATGTCTCGAATTGAGCAGTATAAGGAGAAGTCATTTTTTACTCCTTAGCTCATGATCCAGAAATTAATGTGAACATCTCCGTTCAAGGCGGCAGGCCCGTTGTTGGTAAGGTAGACATCCATTGTCCCCGTTCCTGGAGTGACCTTGACAACCGTCATACGAGCATCGTTTGTCCCGAAGTTTGCAGCTGTTACAAGCACTGTGCTAGTTGCAGTAATAAAACTGTTTGTGATTACAAAAACTTGGTTTGCGGCGCTGGCTGTTGTAAATCCTGTGAAGACCGCATGTCCAACACGAGCATTCAAAACAATCGGTGTAGAAGCAGAAGATGCAGTGCCTGGCGTAATAGAAATTGTACCTGGACTTCCAGATCCTGTTGAAAGGCTAATTCCTGCAGTACCGGCTTTTAATGTCAAAGAGGCGGCTCCTGTGTCAGCCCCAATTGCGACTACATGAGCTGCAGCTCCAGTTGCAATGTTGACGGCGCCAGCACGCGTGGCATTTGCGCCAAACACGTTGAATGTTTGAGTGCCTGCTGTAGAAGCTGTGTTAAAGATGTTGACTGTGCTATCAGCCGCCGAAGCTCCGTTAGCAATGTTAACACCTTGAGCAACTGTGTTATTTCCTGAACCTATTGAAATCGCATTACCTGAAGTTCCATTTCCTATAGAAATGGTTTTCAGTCCGGTATTGTTAGCGATGTTAATTGTTTGGGCTCCCGTACCTGGCGCAAGGTCGGTTTGACCCGTAGCAGCACCACTGCCGCCAAGCATCAACGTTCCGGAAGTTTGAGCGGCGCCAATCGCGATAGCACCCGTTGTCACCCCTGTTCCGATCGTGATTGTAGATGAAGCCGCCCCTTGGACCAAGAAGTTGCCTGTACCTACCGAAATGGTGCCTCCTGCGGCCCCTGATGTGCTACCGATAGAGAAGGTCGTTGGGATAGAGATAGTGAGAGTAGACCCAGATCCTGCGGTGGCGATTTGAAGCGCCGTCCCCAAGATGTTAATATTCCCGTTTGAGGGAGAAATCGCCCCTCCACTATCTCCTGTAATGGTGGATACAATTACAGTGCCCCCCGCGCAAGGGCGAAAATTCGCGCTTCCACCAGTATTTTCAATATTGATGTAGGCTGCATCGGTTGCTGTATTCCCTGTCTGGTAGCACCAAATCGTTCCAGCATCGTAACCCAAATCCGTAGAATTTACGGGTGCACGGGCTGCTTGGACTGGTTTTGGAGTTCTTTTTGAGAGACCGAAAGGGGTGTTATAATTTCTTGAGGTAGGTACTGACATGCTCGCGTCCTGGCTGAGTGTTGATATTCATTCGGACACTATCAACTAAAAATTTATTTGTACAGACGTTTTGAAAAGGGTTAGAAAAATAAATCTCTCTTGGGAGAAAAGGGGGAAAACGGTATTATCTTTGCAGAAAATGGAGAGCGGAATGGATTGGTTTAAAAAACACGTAGATACGGTTATTGTTCTTACAGGCATATTTAGTAGTATGGTTTGGATAAATGGAAAATTTGACAACATACAATCTCAAATAAACGACGTCAGAGAACAGGTCGTGATTATGAAGACAGTAATGATTATGAAAGACGTTATGCCAAAAGAATTGGCTGTAAACAATAAAGAAGAAATAAAATGATAGTTGCAATTTTTATGGGGGTTGCCGTCGTTATTATGTGCATCGAGGCGGCAGCAGATATTTTTAACTGGGATTAGGTTTTATGTTCCAGGAGCTTTACTTCTTGAGACATGTCTTGAAGTGATTTTGTCGCTTCTTTATAAGCCTGCAAATCATTTGCAGCTACAGCATGAAGGGCCTCATCAAAAGCCTTCCTTCTCGCTGGCGATGACAAAAGATACCCATATCCCCTTCTTCCCCAGTCTACCCCTCTTTTAGCAGTGGTAATAATACCCGAAGGCTTCCAAAGCCAGGAAATAGGCCAGATGGCATCAAACTTGCTCCACTCTCTTACAGGAATATTTTTTATGGCGTTCCTTGCAGAAACTAGGTCTTTTGCTATTTGAATGACCTCAGCAGCGCCTTCTTCTCCCATCTTAATCTTAAGATAGGACTGTTTTTTTGGATCGGTTGCAAGACGGGTAAGAGAAGATGTGTTTATTTTCTCTCTCAAGAGAGGCTCTAAAAAGTTTAAAGCGTCTTGAGCGCTTCTGAAGTCTTTATATTCCTTCATTAAATCGGAATATCTTTTGAACCAGGCAGAATCTTCAGGCAGCGTCTGCCCAATAGATTCGTCAATCTTTTTGTTAAGATTGTTTAGGAAGTCTGCATATTCCCTTCTTTTTCCACTTAAAAGCCTTCTTTCATAAATTTCATTTAGCTTTTGAGTGTTTGACCTTCTTACTTTCAAAAGATCTTTAAGTGTGGAAGGTGCTCGAGTTCTAAAGTTGTCTATCTCTCTAGTTACCATTTTAGCGTCCCTATGTAACGTAGGAATGCCGCGGTAGTTCATTGAGGTATCTCTTAAGAAGCTGGAAACTGGATTTATGTTAATTTGAGGATTTGCTTCGTTTGCAGACTTTAAAAGATCTCCAAACTCTTTTTCATAATGTTTTCTAAAATCGAACCCTTCTTCAAATTTCTTTGAAAGAGGAATTCTTTCTTTAATTTTAGATTTGATCAAGCTTTGAGCTTCTTCGTCCAGTTTAGAAATGGCTTTCTCTTGCCTTTCCTTGGTAATAAGACCCAACTTAGGATTCGCGGCTTCTAATGCTCGAGGCTTTGCGAGCCCGCTGGCCATCCTTTCTGGTTCTCCAGAAAACTCACCTAGCACCTTTGATCCAAGACCTCTTTCTGCCTCTAAAGGTTTAGAGAAAACGGAAGTCGATGGAGGTTTTTTAGGACTTAATTTAGAAGCTCTAGATAGGGTCTTAGAGGCACCCTTAGCGGCTCTTTCAAAAGGAATAAGCATTCCTAAAGAATTCAAAACCTCCCCTTCCTCTTTAGCAAGATCAGACAGTTCATTAAATCCTGACTTTTCGGAAGCATAATCAGAAAGAGGGGTGTGTACACCTTTACCTGAGATAAGGCTAGCCACGCCTGCTGGAGACGCTCCTGAAGTAATCGCCTCTAAAGGACGAAGGATATTTTCTGTAGCAAAGCTTGCAGCCGCCTCTTTGGGATGCTTAGCCACATAAGAGGCGACACCGTGAGGATATTCTTCTTTTCTTTGCTTATTCTTTTCTTTGCTCCCGAGAAACGAAAGGATTTCAGACGGTTCATATCCGCTTTCTAAAGCTTTCTGAACCTTTGGCCGATACTCAGAGTTACTCGATAGATACTCAAGAATTTCGCTGTCAGAATAACCTGCTTTCTTAGCCTTCGCTATCCTGTCCTTCATTCAAAAATATCCTGTAAACTAGGACGTGAAGATTTGTCAGAGCGCATTTGAGATGGATCTTCTAATTCAGCATATTGTCGAGCAAGCTGTTCTATAGCATCAATCCTTCCCAAATTTTCTCTTTCGCTCAATTCCGAATTAGGTAATCTAGGTTTAATAACCTGTTCGTAAAGACCTTGAGGCAATTGGCCTTTTGTTTCTAAATCTCTAAAAAAGCTTGCAAAATCAGCAGCAAGTCCATCAAACTTGTTTCTCATTTGAAGACCTTTCCGATTTAGGCCGGTCTTTTTTGCATTAAAAGACGAAGTGAAGGGAATGCTTGTACTACCAGTATATTTAATGAGAGATCTCATTGTATCTACTGTTTTAAAAAGACCTTTGGCGCGAGCCCTTTTTTTAGCTACCTCTTGCCTTGTTTTGGCGCTTTCTTTAGCTGACTCTGGATTATAAATTGATTCCAGAGTGGTATCTCCTTCTCTAGATTCCGCAGACTCTCCCAAAGTTCTCTTTGATGGGAAATTCTCGTTATTTAAAACCGAAGAAGAGTTTCTAGCTGCCCGAGTGGGTGGATTTTCTACAAAAGGTCCACTGACGTCAGGATTTAATCCCTCTTGCGGCTCCCCTTCAGAAATCTGCCCTCTCCCTATTCCCAATCTTTCCGCCACCCCTTCGTGTTCTAAATCCGTAGGTTGATAGGGTTGTTGAAGTCCCAATTGAGAAAACCCTTTATTTCGCAAATCATGGTGTTGAGCTTGTGTTTTAAGCAAAGTATCATAGAGCTCAAAAGCTTTTTGAGGATCTCCAGTTTGAAGCAAGAGGCTACCGATTCCTGGTATTCCAGTTTGCTGCTCAAATTCGTGAGCCATCTTTTGCTTGCGTTTAGCTCCTAGAATTTCTGAAATAGACCTTCCCACTTGAGGAATTACATTAGTACTCAACTGGTCCATTAAAGTTTCTCGAACCGAAGGAGGTCTATGAAGAGTGAAAACCATAATAATCCTTAAAACAAAGAACCAATCAATCCAAGCCCAGGCCCAGAAGCCGCGCCTAACATTTTTATCAAATCCTTAAGAAAGCTGGGCTTTTCTGTGATCCCAAACTCGCTAGTAGGCATTCCTAAAAGCTGATTTCCCATTCCTAAAATATCGCTCATCGCCTTTTGCTGAATCCCAGCTCTTTGAGCTTGCAATCCTTCAGCCAAATTAGATGCTCCAGCGGCCAAAGAATTTTGAAATCCTGAAGAACGCCCCGCACCTTCTACCCCATATCGGTTTGCAATAGAAGGGGCCAACTTTTCATTGTAGAAACGCATTGTAGGCGCTTCCAATTGATCGTAAGCCGCACCTTGACCCGAGGCCAACCCCGACAACTGATCGTAAACTCCAGGGCTTCTGGAAAGGAATTGAGATTTGAGATAATCGTAAAGCTGTTTTTGATCCTTCCCCATTGTGGGGAGTTCAAACATGCTGTAACCTTTGGGGGCACCCTGCATCATAATTTCAACCTGTTTTCTTCACTATAACAACAATAGAAAAAAATTACTTGATATATTCTACGACTACAACCGCGCTTGAGATATTGGGGGCTGCTGCCCCGTTGACAATGATGATGTTAGCTGAAGTAATTCTTAGCTCTATCCCCTGATTTGCAGCAGCAACAGAGGCATACGGCATCGGTCTGTAATCAGGAGTTGTCGTCACAGCTACTCCATAAATCCGAGTAACTGAACTCAAGGAAGAAATGTTGTGAGCCGTTGTGCTTGTGGCTCCCGCCGCTACAGCACCGATCGAGTACACGGTCCTCCAAACATCCCTCAAATTTCCATTAACAGTAGTAGCAAAATACTGTTGCCCAGCCGAGTTCTCCGCAGTATTGTAAAGACCAATTTCTCTTTGGTTAATAGCTACCGCTAAATCAGAATAAGAGTTGACGAGTTCCCTTTGCTGAAGATTCTCTTCAACTGGGAAATACCGAAACTGAGGAACATAAGGAGTTGTCACGCCAGAGTCCTAGAAGGATAAATGTCTAATGTAATAGCGTGGAGTGTCCAATCCGATCGAACAATTGCTGCGGTCGTCATCTGGGCATCTGACATATACATACGAAGTTGTACTGTATCGCCAATAATGCTATTAGAAAGGCGATGCCAAATTTGAGATTGCTGTCCTGCTGCATCGTATAACCCTAAGCTGTCATCCGGCCTAGTCCGGACAATATTCGAAGAAATAACAATTGGCTCTTGATTTGGCAAGTTAAAAGCGGGGTTGTTAAGTGCAACAGGGCTTTGCGAACCTAGAAGGTCAACAGTAAATTCCCCGCTTGTCGTCTTGTCTAAAAAGAATCTCTGGGTCCCTAGCCGCCCCTTTTTACCGTCTTCCCATGCAATGGGGAACTGCTTTGTTTGAACATCAAAGTTGTCAATAATGATCATTTCAGTAAGAGCGGGGGTGGCCGAAAAAGTCCCCTCCACCTCAAAGTTATTTACATCGATCACCCTTCTCACTCTGTTGATCGATGTAATGCTGATGGAAGGAGGGGTTGTGGTTATAACCCCTTGAAATCCGACATAATCCCCTTCTTCAAGTCCATGAAAGGGAGAGGTGATTTGCTGCCCCGTCACTGCTGAAATATAAAGCGAAGGGCCGTTCAGGGTATCTTGATACTTGACCATCACATACCCTTGAGGGGTTCCTCCTGCGATTGCGGGGTACCGAGAAGCAATAAATCCCGAATTCCAAGGCTGATTCCATTCTTCCCAAGTAAAATCTACTAGTTGCTCCCAGGTTTTTCCTGTAAGGCCTCTATATTGCCCATAGGTCGTAAAATATTCTTTCCAAATAGCAAAGCTTTGATTTCTGTAGTTATAAAGAATAGTTTTGTTTGGATAAACTGTAGAAGTTCCTGTGTCAGCTAAAGCTTGCGTAGAGGGATAGGTAAAATAAATAATCTCATTTTGGAAGTCTCTTGCAGCGCAGACGCGCTCGTTTCCTTGGTAGTTGTTCTGAATTTCAAAAACTTGGTCAGGGATTTTTTCGTCAAATCGCTCGGCGTTTACTGAAGTGGAAAGGATAAGACCGTAGTCACCGACGGTCAAAAGCCCCCTATCCATAGCGATTAAAGAGAAAGTACTCTCTGAGCCAAGCTCAGGGTTGATTTTCTGAATCCGAAAGGGGAGGGCGTCAATCCCGGTTACAGTCAATCGCCTTTGAGATTTCTCCATCCCCAAAATCAAGACGTCTTGGACCACCCCAGCTGTCACAATCCGCTCGGGAGTGTCGATCGTCACAAAACCGCCAAATCCCTGACGGTTACTAATCCAAGCAGTCGCTAAAGTGCCTTGGTTCGCAGGGGCGTTGGCATAAAAACAGGTCCCTACGATTTGACAATATCGGATTCTGTTTTGATAATAGACCGGAGACCCTGAGCTTGTTTGCTCAAACGTACCGAAACAGAGAAGCCGTGACCCGTAGGGGATAATCATCCGAGCTCCGACCAGGTAAGTCGTTGAGCTAGTTGAAAGATCATCTAAGGGGGGAGCAAAATTTACAAAGCCATTTGTAAATGATGGGGAAGAGGGAAGACCATCGTACCATTGAATTCCATCTCCTGTTGCGGTGGGGCTTCTTCGAGTCAGGTATTGAACGATCCCCACATTGTTGATCCCAGCCGAAGTATCTGCTGGAACGGTGAATGTTGTAGCACCTGTCCTTGTTACTGTAAAGGTTTTCATATTGAGGTTTCCAGCTGCAGTGCCAGTGGTCTCATTAATGAAAACTTGATCCCCTGTTTGGAGAGTGTGAGGGACTGAAGTGGTGATTTGTGCTGTCGCTGCCGAGGATATGGCGCTTATCGTAACAAAATGCATCCCTGGATTGTTGTTAGTCACAAACATCGCATTTTGGTAATTGGTAGACCAAAATTGTGCGTAATTTGGGCCTGTCCAAAAAATGGGAGCGCCAGAAGTTTTATAAAAAGATGCGTCTTGAAATAAACTTGTCCCAGTATTTATCTCATAAGCGTACTTTTGATCGAAATAAACTGTTTCAGGAGTGTTTACAACTGAAGATGCCGTAAAGTCATTTTGCATTTCCTCAATTCCAAGAACAGGAAGGCGAGGATAATAAGAGAAGGCTGCAGTAAGACCAGCAGTTAAAGCCCCTCCTGTAATAGTGACTGCCCCTGTGATATAATCGATTGTCCCTGATCCTCCAGGTGCTCCCACCAATGTGCCGTTCGGAGTAGCTGGCTCTGTGTAGTTGTTGGTCCCATCGTTGAGAACTACAGACCCAGGCTTAATAGTCAGATTCTGCTCGTTTAAAGCGACCCACGTCCCTCCGGATACATAAGCTCCAAATGCGCTAGAATCTACTCCAATTGTAAAAGTGTTCGCCCCGGTGACTGTGACAGTATAGGTGTTTCCATTAAGTTGGGTCATCCCAACAACACCAGAGATTGTGACGCGAGCATCGTCTGAAAGGTTATGGTTCGCGGAGGTGATAGAACAGGGGTTCGCATTGGTCGCCCCGGTAATTGATCCTTTGAGGCCACCTGCATTCAAAACCGATCCTGAAAAAGCTCCTGCCCCACTTGTCGTTCCGATTGTATGGGCCGAAATATCCCTCTGAAGTTTCCCTAATTGATTTGATCCCGGTTTTTTAAGAACTCGTTTACGCCAAATAAAGGCATTTTCCAAAACCGGGAAGGCGTCGTTAGTGAGGAGAAAAGGTTCGACGTCGAGCTCAAGCCCCGTCTCAAAAGAAGCCAGAACCAAGCGACGAGGAGGGATCATGCAGGTCCAATTACTAAGTAGTTGACAACCTGATTACCGGCTCCAGAGGCTAAATAAACAGTAAAAGTAGTTGTATTTGGAACTGTAGAGCCAGTTCCCAAAGCTCCAGTCAAACGAGCAGATGTTAAGGCGACATAAGGAGTACCGCCAAAGTTTTGAACAAAACCGACCGCCTGGCTTCCTCCTCCGTTTACCTGTACATTGCCAAATGTAAATCTTAATCCCCATGGAGTGACTACACTGTATTGTGTGTCGCCCCCGTTTGGTGAATTTGAGTTAGTCGTAATCGAAAGATCGGTCAATTGCCTTACGATTTGCGCCGCCGTTTGCGGTTTCATTGCGTAGAAAAGGGGATAATAGGTATCGGATCCTACAGTCTGGGATTTCTCGTAAATCTGCCCATAGGTCGCGCTCAGAGTAGGATCAGTTAAAGGGCCCGCTAAGTTGACCTTAGAGTGATATCCTTCAGTGGCGCCCCCTGTGGCTAAAGGAACATGGTTTACGGAAAACGATGTTTGAATTTGAGCATAGTTTTGCTGCATAGCTTGGTAGTCTTGCGCAGGTACGTGGCCAGTGGCAGGAACTGAGGTGTCGTAAGGCATATTTACCTTTTATTTTTTAATAGATTAATCATATTTGATTGTATGTCCCGCTATTATAAGTTGTTTGCCCCATATAAATTGTGGCAGTTCTTGTAACTGAGTTTTGTCTTGCAGTGCGCCTAAGCACCATACACTCTTGCTCTCTGAACATAGGCTCATAGTAGGCGGCCTGTTCAGCATCGCCATAATCGTTCAAAATCTTGCGGGCAGTCCCTCTTGCAATGTATTCCGCCATCCACTTGTAAGGGATAGACGCCACCGTGCTTAAAAATGCGGAAGGGGTATAATAGGCGTCCATTTGCACCTTATAAGCCTTGTCGGGGACAGGGCGTAGAGTCAGAACGTTATCGTAAAAAAGGACAGCCTGAGGCCTGCCAGCGGAGTAGGGGATAGTCTGAGTGTTGATGTAGCTTGTGGCAGGGATGTTATAAAGAAAGGTGACCGAAATAGCTCCAGTCAAATAATTAACAGTACCTACTGTTTGAGCAGTTGAAGAGGGGCTCAAAGGATCTACTTCTAACAGGTTTCCAGCGCCATCATCATAAGCTACGTTCTGATTTCCATTCACATCCGTAGCTGTCACAAACACACAAGAGTCGGTAATGCCATTGTCGTCCGTAAACCCTCTAATTACAGGAATATTATCGACTGTAATCGAATACGCCCCCTGAGTGCCGTTCCCTGCCTGCCACTGCTGATTGTTATAAAGGTTTGGGAAAAGCTTGTTGAATTGGTCAGTGGATTGTTGCCAAACCACTTGATAACCATCCACAAAGCAGGGCGTCATGAATACATTATATGT
>Ga0208147_1000149_pt1 | contig 27106 bp, 26 predicted proteins | sample DEB3_08_DNA_FD_184520 | JGI IMG/M metagenome (GOLD analysis project Ga0208147, IMG submission 184520) | Aqueous microbial communities from the Delaware River and Bay under freshwater to marine salinity gradient to study organic matter... | ecosystem: Environmental > Aquatic > Marine > Coastal ... | reverse complement strand
AAACTTCTTTATCTCAACTCTTAGCTATATCGCTGGAAGTGGAGTAGTAATAGGCAATGGAACTTGGTTAAATCCTTTTGTTCATCGCCTTGATGAAATTCCAGCGATCTCACTACTTGGTGGATTACCGGTGGGAGCCCAGCCACTATTTATATTACTGGCATTATTTATCGTTGGATTAGGAATTGTCCTGGGCAAATATGGAGTGAGTAAATATCAAGACCAGGTTGAGCAACGTAGATTTTTTCTCTCCCTTCTTGGCTTTCTTGCTGGGCTAACTCTGTTTATTGCTCGGGCATCAAGTGGCGAGCTCTTGTCGCCAAATCTTGAATCAGTGGGCCCCCATTGGTATTTAATGCCCCTGGCTCTTAGCCTTGAAATTGGCCTAGGAGTGGCAATATTTCTATATACGCCAGTAGTTATTTCGAAGGTGCGCAACTTTAGGGCTGCGAAATAGCGCTACTTCTTTCGAACTAGAATAGGCCTATGGCCCAAGCAAAAGTATTAGATGGCGTTGCAGCGGCCAAAGCTATTAGGCAAGAGGTTGCTCTGAAGGTGGCAAAGCTAAAAAATAGGCCTGGTTTGGCTACAGTACTAGTTGGAGAAGATCCTGGTTCACGCTCCTATGTAGATGGAAAACATAGAGATTGTAGCCAAGCAGGAATCAACTCAATACGAATAGAGCTGCCACAAACTGTTAGCCAAGCAGAGTTATTAAACGAAATAGATAACCTAAATGGCTCTAAGGATTGCTCTGGTTTCATTGTTCAACTTCCACTTCCAACTCATATTGATACAAATAAAGTTTTAAGTGCGATTGATCCAGATAAAGATGCTGATGGACTTCACCCAATAAACCTAGGCAAGTTAGTTCTTTCTCAAGGCGGGGTAATTCCTTGCACACCCAAAGCCATTGTTGAGCTTCTTGGACGAAATGAAGTTTCTCTAAGCGGTAAAGAGGTAGTAATTATTGGTCGAGGCACAACTGTTGGAAGACCGTTAAGTCTTTTGCTTTCAAGCAAAGGTATTGATGCCACCGTAACAATTGTTCATAGCAAGAGTAGCGATATCAAGTCTCATACTAAGCGAGCCGATGTTGTTATTGCTGCTCTTGGAAAGGCACACTTTCTCACCGCAGATATGGTTAAAGAAGGCGTTGTTGCAATTGATGTGGGAATTACTAGAACTTCAGAAGGTTTAGTGGGAGATATTGATCCTGAAGTGATGAAAGTAGCGAGCGCATTTGCTCCAATGCCAGGCGGGGTAGGGCCAATGACAAGGGCGATGTTATTGTCTAATCTATTAGCGCTACATAAGGATTAAGGCCAAGGTGAATATCAAGCCAATTTCCTATGCCCTGGCTCTCTCTGGGGTATTAACTGGAGCACTGCTTTCAGTGCGAATCGGAGCGCTAATTATTGCCTCTGGCTTCGTTCTCTTTCTAAGCCGAGATCTTGCCTCGATGCGTCCAATTCAGAAAGTGATTCCTATCGCACTAGTTATCGCACTAATCGGCATCGCATTGGCGCTTCCTAGAGGATAGAAGGTAGGTTTCGCGCCATGAGTAGATCTGGAAAAGTAACGGTAGTCGGAGCTGGTTTCTATGGTTCAACCACAGCGCTACGTCTTGCTGAATATGACATCTTTGAAAGCGTCGTTTTAACAGATATTTTAGATGGAAAACCCGAAGGTCTTGCCTTAGATATTAATCAATCACGATCCATTGAAGGCTTTGAAAGCAGAGTCATTGGAGCAACAACTACTGCTGACGGTAAAGGATATGAAGCAACTGCAGGTTCTGATGTAGTAATTATTACCGCAGGACTTCCTAGAAAACCTGGAATGTCTCGAATGGATCTAATTGGTGTTAATGCAGGAATCGTTCGAGGAGTTGCAGAAAATATTGCTAAGCACTCACCAAATGCCGTTGTCATTGTTGTTTCTAATCCACTAGATGAGATGACAGCTCTTGCGCAAATTGCTACTAAGTTTCCTTATCAAAGAGTTATGGGACAAGCAGGAATGCTTGATACTGCTCGCTTTACTCACTTTGTGGCAGAAAAACTCAATGTGCCAGTTGCATCAGTAAAGACATTAACTCTAGGAAGCCATGGCGAGACGATGGTTCCAATTCCATCTCGCTGCACAGTCGATGGCGCTGCGCTATCTACAAAGTTAAGCGATGCTGAAATTCAAGAGCTAGTAACTCGTACTAGAAATGGCGGGGCAGAAGTTGTAGCTCTTTTGAAAACTGGCTCTGCTTACTACGCGCCATCAGCTGCAGCGGCTCGTATGGCAAAGGCAGTAATTCAAGACTCAGGTGAGGTAATGCCGGTATGTGCTTGGGTTGATGGCCAGTACTCAATTACTGGGGTTTATCTAGGAGTTGAAGCCCAAATCGGTAGAGCTGGAATTACTAAAGTTGTCGAAAGTGATTTAACTGCGACTGAATTAGCCGAGCTCAAAGTGGCTGCTGAAGCAGTTCGCGCCAAGCAAGCAGATGTAAAAGATCTATAAACCAGTAGAGATCAAGAGAGGCAGATATATAGATGAGCAAGATAAAGGTGCAAGGTAGCGTCGTTGAGCTTGATGGCGATGAGATGACTCGAATCATCTGGGACTTTATTAAGAAGCAGTTGATTTTGCCTTATCTTGATATCAATTTGGAGTATTACGATCTAGGAATCCAGCACCGCGATGCCACAGATGATCAAGTAACAATTGATAGCGCCAAAGCCATCCAGAAGCATGGAGTTGGCGTTAAGTGCGCCACCATCACCCCTGATGAGGCAAGAGTCAAAGAGTTCTCGCTAAAGAAAATGTGGAAATCCCCAAACGGAACAATTCGAAATATTCTAGGTGGAGTTATTTTCCGTGAGCCAATTATTATTAAGAATGTTCCAAGGCTTGTTTCTCATTGGAGTAAGCCAATTGTTATTGGCCGTCATGCTTACGGAGATCAATATCGCGCAACGGATTTTAGAGTTCCAGGTCCTGGAAAGCTCACTGTAACTTTCACGCCAGAAGATGGCTCTGCTCCAATGGAGTTCAATGTTTTTGATTTCCCATCATCTGGTGTTGCTATGGCGATGTATAACCTTGATGATTCAATTCGTGATTTTGCTAGAGCATCATTTAATTATGGAATTGCTCGAAAGTATCCAGTTTATCTCTCAACAAAGAACACAATTTTGAAAGCCTATGATGGACGATTCAAAGATATCTTTGCTGAAGTTTTTGAAAAAGAGTTTAAGGCAGAGTTCGATAAATTAGGCTTGGAATATGACCATCGTCTAATTGATGACATGGTGGCAACCTCTCTTCGCTGGGAAGGTGGCTATATCTGGGCTTGCAAGAACTATGACGGCGATGTTCAGTCAGATACCGTGGCACAAGGCTATGGCTCACTTGGTCTTATGACATCAGTTCTTATGTCGCCAGATGGCAGAACTGTTGAGGCAGAAGCTGCCCATGGCACAGTTACTCGCCATTACCGTGATCATCAAGCAGGCAAGCCAACCTCAACCAATCCAATTGCATCAATCTTTGCTTGGACTCAAGGACTGCAACACCGCGCAAAGCTTGATAACACTCCCGAGCTTGGCAAGTTTGCAAGCTCACTTGAGAGAGTCTGTATTGAAACTGTTGAGAGCGGGAAGATGACTAAGGATCTTGCGCTTTTAATTAGCAGCGATGCTCCTTGGTTAAACACGCAAGAATTTCTTGCAGCAATTGATGAGAATCTCCAGAAGGAAATGAAGTAAGAAAAATTAGGAAATAAAAAAGCCCCCGATCATGGGGGCTTTTTTAATACGTTTTAACTACTTAATACGCTTGCCATCTGCAGTGCTAAATAGATGAACAGCCTCAGCCTTAGCTGTGACAGTAACGGTCTGTCCTGGCTTTGGCGGGCTCTTTGGATCCCAACGAAGAATTATTTGAGCTCCTTCATCGCTAGCGTTAGCAAACTTCACACTTGGATCAGCTGGCTTGCCATAGACGAAAGCATCGGCGCCAAGTTCTTCAACGACTTCCACGACAACGTCAAAGCCCTTACTTGATGGACTAAATCCTTCCGGGCGGATACCAACAGTGACTGAAGCGCCTGCAGATGATGGAACATCGACATCAAGGTTTCCAAGCTTTGCCTTACCTGCTGATACTGGAACAGTTAGTAGGTTCATAGCAGGTGAGCCTATAAAGCCTGCGACGAAGGCATTTGCTGGGTTGTCATAGAGATTTCTTGGTGTATCTACTTGCTGCAAGAGTCCATCTTTAAGAACTGCTACGCGATCACCCATTGTCATAGCCTCTACCTGGTCATGTGTGACATAGACAGTGGTAATTCCAAGGCGGCGTTGTAGAGCTGCGATCTGGGTACGAGTTGCAACACGAAGTTTTGCATCTAAGTTTGAGAGAGGCTCATCCATTAAGAAGACCTGAGGTTCGCGAACAATTGCCCGTCCCATAGCAACTCTCTGACGCTGTCCACCTGATAGAGCTTTCGGCTTACGTTCTAGGTATGGTTCAAGATCTAATAGTTTGGCTGCATCTAAAACGCGGCGTTCACGTTCTTCTTTAGCAACGCCAGCAATTTTTAGAGCAAAGCCCATATTTTCAGCAACTGTCATATGGGGATAGAGCGCATATGACTGGAAGACCATTGCAATATCGCGGTCTTTAGGAGCGACATTTGTTACTTCGCGATCGCCAATATAAATTGCGCCGTTATCAATTTCTTCTAAGCCGGCGAGCATGCGAAGCGATGTTGATTTTCCACATCCTGAAGGTCCTACTAAAACCAAAAACTCACCATCATTGACGGTGAGATTTAATTTATCGACTGCAGGAGCTGTAGTTCCAGGATAGATGCGTGATGCATCTTTAAATACAACTGATGCCATTTCTTTTTCTCTCTTCCTTCTCCGGGCAGGTACGTGCCCGACGATCCGTTGGATGAAGCAAGTCCACTTATGTGGCTGGGCGAAGAGTAGCGCCGAGTTGAGCGTGGGGAAAGGGGTGGTCAGGCGTGATTTAGCCTCAAAGGCACTACTTCTTATACCCTTGGGACCCTAATGGACCCTGGTGGTGCTAACCCTTTTACCCTTCAAGACCTTGCTCTAGATATCTCGGTCGTAGCCTTCTTCATTGCCCTTGGGGCGCTCTTTGTCGCTGCTGAAATTGCCCTGATCTCACTTAGGGAGGGTCAGTTAAAGGCCCTAGCTGAAAAGAGTAAGCGCGGGGCAAAGGTTGCCGATCTGGCCTCACACCCGAATCGCTTTCTAGCAGCAGTTCAAGTTGGAGTGACCTTTAGTGGATTTCTCTCAGCAGCCTTTGGCGCAGATCGCCTAGGAGATTACTTAATTCCTGCACTCGAAGATGCAGGTTTAAGCAGTTCAATTAGTGAAACCATTTCTTTAGTTGGCTTAACACTTGTTATTGCCTACTTCTCGCTAGTTTTTGGTGAGTTAGTACCAAAGCGCGTAGCGCTTCACTCCAGCGAAAAGATTGCGCTCTTTGTTGTTACGCCGGTATCTGTGACTGCTCGCCTATTTCGTCCTTTAATTTGGCTACTGTCACACTCATCTGATTTCGTCTTGAAGTTATTTGGAATTGATCCAAAGGCATCTCGTGAAGATATCTCTGAAGAAGAGCTAGTGGATCTAGTAACTGGCCATAAAGCGCTATCTGAAGAAGAGAGAGATATTGTTGAAGAGGTCTTTAATGCAAGTGAGCGTCTAGTTCATGAAGTTATGGTGCCAAGAACTGAAGTTGATTTCCTTGATGCCAATTTACTAGTCAGTGATGCAATTCTAATGGCAGTTGAGAAGGCTCACTCTCGATATCCAGTGGTTCGGGGAAGCAGTGATGAAGTCATTGGCTTTATCCATGTTAGAGATCTTCTTGATCCAGAACATTCTGGCAAAGGCATAGCTATTATGAATTTGGTGCGCAGCATTATGTTCTTGCCTGGGACTAAAGGAGTACTACCTGCGCTATCTGAAATGCGCGCTGCTCGTCAGCAAATTGCCATAGTTCTCGATGAATATGGCGGAACTGATGGAATTGTTACTTTAGAGGACTTAGTTGAGACCTTAATTGGTGATATTCATGATGAATATGATGGCCATGAGGTTGAAGTTTCAAACCAGAGCCGCACCGGAGACTATGAGATAGATGCTCTGATTTCTCTTGAAGATCTAGCTGAGCAGACTGGCATTGAAATCCCAGAGGGTCCCTATGAAACTCTCAGCGGCTATGTGATGCATGAGCTGGGAAGAATCCCGCAACTGCACGATGTAATCCATCTAGCCGGGATGAGGCTGACAGTCTTGAGTTTAGAGGGCAAACGCGTTGGAACTGTCTTGCTCTCAAAATTACATACTCAAGATAAAAATTGAGAAGATAGGGCCATGAAGCGCGTCCTATCTGGGATTCAACCCACAGCAGATTCATTTCACCTCGGCAATTACTTAGGTGCGGTCAAGCAATGGGTTGAGCTGCAGAGCGATCATGATGCTTTTTATTGTGTTGTAGATCTTCATGCGTTAACAATTGAGACAGATCCACAAGTATTAAGGAAGCGAACACTTCTTGCAGCAGCGCAATTAATTGCCCTTGGCCTTGACCCCGATAAGTGCACGCTATTTATTCAATCTCATGTGCCAGAACATAACCAGCTTGGCTGGGTCCTTGAGTGTATGGCTGGATTTGGTGAAGCGAATCGAATGACGCAATTCAAAGATAAGTCACAAAAGAGTGGGGCTGATAGAACCGTTGTTGGACTATTCACCTATCCAATTCTTCAAGCAGCTGACATTATGCTTTATCAAGCAAATAGAGTTCCAGTGGGCGAAGATCAGAGACAACACATTGAATTAACCCGCGATCTAGGTCAGAGATTTAATTCTAAGTATGGACAGACTTTCACAATTCCTGAGGCTCACATCATTAAGTCGGCAGCAAAGATTAATGATCTTCAAGATCCATATGCCAAGATGAGTAAGTCAACTGCGTCAAATTCTGGAGTAATCGATATCTTGGATTCAGCAGAAATTAATGTGAAGAAGATAAAGAGCGCGGTTACCGATGCAGGCAAAGAAGTAAAGTTTGATGAGAAGGAAAAGCCTGGGATATCAAACCTCTTAACTATCCACTCAGCCCTTAGTAATAGAGCCATCTCTGATATTGAAAATGAGTTTGCTGGCAAAGGCTATGGCGATTTTAAGTCCGCTGTAGCTGAGGTGGTCACCTCCTACTTTGCGCCAGTTAAGAAGCGCACCGAGGAGCTTTTATCCGATGAAGCTCACCTATTAAATATCTTGGAGCAGGGAAGACAGAAAGCTAGAGCTGTTGCTGCAGAGACTTTAGCTAATACCTATTCAGCTCTAGGGTTGGTGCCAAGCTCTTTTAAGGGAAAGTAAGTCATGAAATCTAGAGCGCTTCTGATAGCGCTTACTGTTTCATTATTTTCTTCATTGACTCCAGCAATTGCCGCAGAACCAAAAGTTGCTATCGCTTATGACATTGGATTTCTTGGAGATAACTCGTTCAATGATGCAGTTCACCTAGCTCTTAAAGCTGCGAAGAAAAAGTATGGATTAGTTGAGCCATTTGTTCGTGAGGTGCCAACCAATGGAACCGCCGTAGATCGCCTCACACGGTTGCGATTTTTAGCAAAGAGTGGTTACACGCTAATAATTGCAGTCGGTTCGGGATATAGACAAACAGTAGCTCGGGTATCACAGGAATATACTGAGACTCAATTCGCAATTATTAATGACAAATCAATTGCACAGTTAAATGTTTCAAATGTCTATTTTAGAGAAGACCATGGTGCCTATCTTGCAGGGATAGCAGCAGCGAATCTTTCAAAGCGTAAATCAATTGCATTTATTGGAAGTGAAGCTGAACTTCTTGAAAGCTTCACAAAAGGAGCAAGAATCAATTTTCCAAAGGTAAAAATAAAGAATGTCTCCTATCCGGATTCTGTTGAATCTTTGCAAAGTCAATTAAGAGGAGTAGATATCGCTTATTCAACTTGGGATGGAGACCCTTCAGTTATAGCAGTAATAAGTGAGAGCTTTGCTGGGAAAGTTAGATTGATTTTAGAGACTCCAGATCAATATTTTGCTCAAATTCCACAGACAAAGTCAATTGTTGTCGCAACGGTTTCAAAGCAAATGACTAAACCTATTTCACAGTTAGTTTCAGCAGCACTTGAATCTCGGGCAATTATTGACGTTCTCGATGATGCTGAAGGGATTTATGGCCGGGAATACAACGCAACCAATGGAGGAGTTGGGATAACCTTTAACATTGCAGTAAATAGCTCCCTAAAGAGTCAACTTAGGCAAGCTCTTCTTCAACTGAAACAGGGATAACTACCAGCCGGGATGGACACTCTTGCCGCCATCAAAATCAATAATACTTCCAGATGCGAAATTAAAGGTTTCACTAGTTATTGCTAGTGCTAGTTCGGCAACTTCTTCAGCGTTTCCAATACGCCTTGCTGGAACTGTATTAGTCCAAGAGGAAAAGCCCTCTGGCCACCTACTTTCTAAATTGCTATCTCCAATAAGACCTAATCTAATTCCATTAATTCGCATTGGCGCTAGAGATAGAGCAAGTGATCGAGTAACTGACTCTAAAGCTGACTTTGATGCGCCATAGATCTCATGACCTGATTTAGCGTTTAGAGCTTCAATTGATGAAATATTGATAGCTAATGTAGCTCCTTTGGATTTAGCGGCAAGAATTATCTCGATAGGAGTTAGTAGATTTATCTGAAACATCTCTTGTGCTTTGACTGATGAATAATTCTTAAGATCAAGGACTGATTGATCAGCAGCGTTATTAATTACGCAATCTATTGAGCCAATCTGTTCAACTAATTCACTGCCACTTGAAGCTTTAGAGAGATCCTTCTTAATTACCTCAATACCGTCAATGCCTTTAGAACTATTTACCTGACCAACTACCCGCCACCCGGCAGAGAGAAAAGTTTTGCAAAGCGCACTTCCAATTAGCCCGCCAGCACCGGTTATGAGAATAGATCTCTGCTTACTCATGAAATAGCTCCGGTAGGTTGGCAATATTTGGGAATTGGGAGAGTAACTCATCTCTGCCTATTAATTCCATAGTTGAAAAGGCTGGAGCTAGAAAACAGCTCACCAGTGAAAAAGAGCCTATCGTCTCTGCTGCCATCCAGGTATTGGCTGGTACTTGGTAGTGAGGACTTTTACCTTCTTGTTCTAGTCGATTACTGACTAATTGACCATTTTCAATAGTGTGAAGAAGTAGGGGATCGCCAGATAAATGGAGCCAGAGCTCGGCCTGGGGCAGGCGATGCCAGGCTGAGAAATCGGGGGAGACCACCATAAAATAAATTGCATTGCTTAATTCATCTCGATAGATCGTTGAATATAAACCACCTTCACCTTCAAGGGGCTGCAGATCAAGTTTTGCTATCAATTCATCCTTGTTCATTAAATTCCTTGCGCAGGGTCTGAACTACAACGTCTACTTCCTTAGATAATTGGGAGAAATCAATCAAGGTAGATGATCCATCTGCTACCACTTGTTTCCCATCAATCCATACATCGTTAACATCACCACGTCCTGCAGCGAAGACCAGTTGAGCAAATACGTCATGGAGCGGAATCAGATGGGCCTTATTTAGATCTATTGAGATTAAATCTGCACTTTTACCAACTTCGATACTTCCAATTGAACTCTCAAGTCCTAGAGCTTTTGCTGCTTCAATTGTTGCCATACGAAAAATCTCACCTGCCCTTAAATTTTCTGGGCCATTACTCTGGGCATATAAGTTGGCAGCTACTCGCATTACCGCCCACATATCCAAATCATTACTTGAAGAGCAACCATCAGTGCCAAGTGCTACAGATAAATTCCTGCTCTGATATTTCTTAATATCAGCAATCCCACTTCCTAGTTTTAGATTACTTCCAGGGCAATGAGCAACTGCAGCGCCTGCCTTTACTAGTACCTCAATATCCTTATCTGATAAGTGAACACCGTGGCCTAATAAGGTATGCGATTCTAGAATTCCACTCTCATCTAACATTGCAGTCGGAGTCTTGCCAAAACGTTTGGCAACATCTTCATTTTCTCCAAGGTTTTCAGAGATATGAATACTTATCGAAGCGCCCATCTGCTTTGCTAGCTTGCCAATTTCAACTAGGTGATCTGGCGAGACGGTGTAGGTTGAATGAGGCATCAGATAGGGCGGAACATCTGGCCCGCCAACATCTTGAAGTACTTGCCCCCATTTTTTGGCTATCTCTAATCTGGCTTCCCAATCAAGGCCATCAAGACCAGTGAAATCAAAGAAAAGTGGGCCAGTAATGTGTCGAATTCCAGTACTTGCCGCTCCCATATGAGCTGCATCTGGATAGAGATACATATCAAGGGTTGTTGTAGTTCCTGCAAGTAGAGATTCAAGTGCGCCAAGTTGAGTGCCCAGGGCAACATTTTTTGGATTCATAATCAATCCCTCTGCTGCCCAGACTCTCTCTAGAAATCCTTGGAGATTTACTCCCTCAGCCCAGCCGCGCAGTAATGACATAGCTAGGTGGGTATGGGTATTGATTAATCCTGGCGCAATTAACTTACCTTTAGCATCATAGGTCTTAGCACCCTCTAAAGTGCCTGCGCTCGCAATTGCAACAATTTTCTTATCTTTGACTGCGATAGCACAATCTTTTAGAACTCGATTTTTGCTATCAGAGGTGACAATGTAGGTTGCATTATCAATTACTAAATCAAAATTACTCACTTTGAAGCCAAAGCCTTTAGCGCGCCTTCAATTACCTTTAGAGCTTTTGACTTTCCTAATTCAAGCGCCTTATTTATCTCATCCATTGTTATCTCAGCCTCGCTTAATCCTGCAGCAGGATTAACAACTAGCGCGATGCTGGCATAAGCAATTCCTAACTCTCTGGCCAAACTAACTTCAGGACATCCTGTCATGCCAACTACTGTTGCACCAGCAAGTGCTGCTAGTCGAATCTCTGAAGGAGTTTCAAATCTAGGCCCATTAAAGCCAGCATAAACTCCATCTTCATGAAGCAAAATTCCTGACTCTTTAGCGCTTTGACGCAGTGCGCTCTGTATTTTTGTATCATATGGGCGAGTGAGGTCAACATGTTGAACTCCAGGCTTTGAACCATCTGAGTAGGTGTGCTGCCTACCCGAGGTAAAGTCAATAAAGTCATCGATTAAGCAAAGATCGCCTGGGGAAAGCTTGGGATTGATTCCTCCAACTACATTAATTGCAATTATCTCGGTAACGCCTAAATCGCTCATAGCCTTGATATTGGCGCGATAATTAATCAGATGGGGCGGGATACTATGCCCGCTTCCATGTCGGGTTAGAAACACCAGATTTACACCGCTTAATTGCCCACTTTTAACTGAAGCAATGCCATATGCAGTCTCTACTTCTTTAGATTTACCATCTTTTAAAGCAGGTAGGTCATAAAAGCCAGTGCCAGCAATTAACCCAATCGTCTTTGGCATCGAATCAGGATGCCAGGCCAGCCATCAATCGGCCGATGGTATTTCTATCTGCCTCTTTGGAATTAAATATGGCAACTATCTTGCCGTTAGAGATGACTGCAATTCTGTCAGCAAGCGAGAGTATTTCATCAAGCTCTGCAGAGACTAAGAGAACAGCTGCCCCAGCGTCGCGAGCAGCAATCAATTGATTGTGAATAAATTCAATAGATCCCACATCAACGCCTCTAGTTGGTTGAGCAGCAACAACTACATCTAGCCGTTGGCTTAACTCTCGTGCAACAACAACTTTCTGCTTATTACCGCCAGAGAGCGAGCCGGCAGAGAGATAAGCATTTGGAGCTCTGATATCAAATTTTTCAACCAAAGCTTCACCATTGCTTGCAACTTCTTCTAAATTTCTAATCCAACCTCTGGCAAATGGTGCTTGGTCAAATCTATTTAAAACTAAGTTATCAGCAATGGAATAAGATGTGACTAAACCATGCTTCTCTCGATCTTCAGGAATATGGGAAACTCCTGCTAGATGCGCAGCCCGTGGATTTAGATTTGGAATCTCTTGACCTTTAACAATAACCTCACCGCTTAATCTAGAGCGCATACTGCAGATGGCTTCAACCAATTCTCGCTGACCATTTCCTTCAACGCCTGCAATACCAAGAATTTCGCCAGCATGAACTTCTAGCGATAAGTCCTTAACAGATTCGAGTTTTCTATCATCACTGACTCGAAGGTTCTTTATCGAAAGAAGTACCTGCTTAGGCTTTGCTTGACTCTTTTCAACGCGGAGAACAACTTCGCGGCCCACCATCATCTGGGCCAGTTTTGCTTCACTACTCTCCTTTGGAGTAGTAGTGCCCATCAACTTTCCACCACGAAGGACAGCAATTCGATCCGCAACTGCCATAACTTCACGGAGCTTATGGGTAATAAAGAGAATTCCAACCCCACGTTTGGCTAGATTTCTCAAAACTTCAAGAAGTTCATCAGTTTCTTGGGGAGTCAATACTGCTGTTGGTTCATCAAGAATTAGCAACTTAACATCGCGCCTCAGGGCTTTAAGAATTTCAACTCTTTGAGCCATACCAACCGGAAGATCTTCGATGATTGCATCAGGATCAACTTCAAGGCCATATTTCGCGGAGAGAGCCAAAGCTTCTTTCTTTGCCTGCTTGATATTTACCACACCGAATCGCTTTGGTTCATCTCCTAGAATCAAGTTTTCGGTAACGCTCATGACTGGGACTAGTTGAAAATGCTGGTGAACCATTCCTACGCCACTAGCAATTGCTGCAGCGGTATCACCACTTTCCATTAAAGTGCCATTAATTTTTATAGTGCCAGCATCAGGCTTTACCAATCCAAATACGGCTTTAACTAAAGTTGACTTACCAGCGCCATTTTCACCAAGGAGAGCAAGAATCTCACCCTCTTTAACTCTTAGTGAAATATCTTCATTGGCAACAACGCTGCCAAAACTCTTGCTGACACCTTCAATTTCTAGAAGAATCTTCATGACTTTTCCTTCTCATAAGGAATACCTTCTGCAGCTGGTGGACGGACTTTTCCAGCTGAGATTGCGAGAACAACAATTGTCAAAATATATGGAAGCATGTTTATAAATTGGGGAGGTATCTCTACTACTTCATCAATCATTAGCTGATTAGTAACCGCTTGGGTTAATCCAAAGAATAAGGCAGCAGCAAGTGCGCCAAGTGGATTCCATCTACCAAAGATCATGATGGCAAGAGCGGTAAAGCCTTTTCCGGCAGTAAATCCTCGCTCAAAGATTCCAACTGCTTCCAGGGCAAGGTATGAGCCAGCAAGTCCACCAACTGCTCCTGCAACAGTGACATTTAAATAGCGAAGTCTTGTTACTGAAACTCCTGCAGTATCAGCACTTGATGGATGCTCCCCAACTGCTCTTGAGCGAAGACCCCATGAAGTTTTATAGAGCGCAAACCAGAGACCTAGAATAAAGAAGATTCCAAAATAGGTAATTGGGCCGTGGAAAGAAAGAACTGGGCCAAGGATAGGCCAGGCTCCAACTACTGGAAGATCAATTGGGTCAAGGGTTGAGGGGATTGAATAATTCTGGCGATAGTAAAAGGAAGTTATACCTGCAGCTAAAATATTTATGATCACTCCGGCGATGATCTGATCCATTTTCCAATTAACTGCCATTAGGGCTAATAGCAGCCCCATCATTGCGCCGGTAAATACCCCAACGAGCATTCCTTGGACTGTATTTTTCAAAATAGCTCCAGCAAAAAAAGCTGTGAAGGCTGAGATCAGCATCGTTCCTTCGATACCTATATTTACAACTCCGGTTCGCTCACACATAACACCAACCATTGCGGCAAGTGCTAGGGGAAGTGCGAATTGAATTGCGGTGTATAAAACAGATGTAGCTACTAATCCATCCTTACTATAGAAATAAGTGAAGGCTGCAAGGAATGCAAAGATTAAATAATGGCTAGTGCGTAGTTTCATCAGTTGCTCCAACCACTTGTCATCGCCACATTCTCTTTGCGATTTTTAAAGAATTTAGCAAGTAGTGGAGCAGTGACAAAGAATAAAATCATAGCCAGAAGTAGATCTACTAACTCAGGGGCAACTCCAGCTTCAAATTGCACTGTAGAGCCACTTGCTCGCATTCCGCCTATGAGAATTGCAGCGGGGATAACGCCAAGTGGATTTGCTCTTCCAAGCAAAGCAACAGTAATTCCATCAAAGCCAAGCCCTGCATTAAAGGCTGGCTCAAATCTTCCAATAATGCTTAATGTTTCAACTGCTCCAGCAACCCCAGCGACGGCGCCACCAATTAACATGCTTAACATGATGGTTTTCTTGACCGAGATTCCGGCATACCATCCAGCATTTTTGTTTCTTCCAATTGTTTCAATACTAAATCCAGTAGTGGTATTTCTCATGATCCACCAGAGCGTGATGGAAAGTCCGATAGCTAGAAAAAAGCCTAGGGGCAGGCCTAATAGATCAGGCATTTGAGCTGAATCTTGAATCTTTGGAGTTCTAGTAAGGGGCTGATCTGGCTCTTTAAATGGATTACTGGTTAAGTAATCAGAGAGCGCAATAACAATGCTATTTAGCATAATAGTTGTGATGACTTCATGAACTCCGCGGTAGGCCTTTAATACTGCTGCAACTAAGGCAACTAGCGCTCCAAAGAATGCGCCAAAGATTAAAGCTAGTGGGATGTGAACCAAAGCAGGCAGACCAACAAAGGTATATCCAGCCCATGCAGAGGCAAGCGCTCCAGAGATTAATTGGCCTTGAGCTCCGATATTAAATAAACCCGCTCTAAGACAAATCGCTACTGCAAGACCACTAAGAATCAAAGGTGTGGCTTTGGCTAAAGTAATTGCGATTCCGTCAAAGGATCCAAAAGCCGTGGTAAATAGCACTCTATAAGCTAAAAGTGGATCAATTCCTTGAATAAAAATTAAAACACCGCCAAATGCTAATGCAACAACTATTGATAACAGCGGAACTAATATTGGGCTGAAATCAAGTTTTTTGCTTTGCTTAGCATCCACAAGCTTCTCCAATGATTTTTGAATCTAAAACTTCTTCTCTTGTTTTAAAGGGAGATACGCCCCTTTTAAAAGCGTATCTCCCTTTCTTTATAACCTTAACTTAAGTCTTAGAGCTTAACTCCGGTCTTAACGGTTCCCTTAAGAACCTTTGGAGTAATTGCCTTCAACTTAGCTTGATATTTAGCAGGAACTTTCTTTGAGAAGTCGTGTAGTGGAGCAAGTCCGACTTTTCCAAAGTAGTTTCCGCCCTTATCTGTTCCCTCAACAATGGTCTTAACCACTGCAGCCACGCCCTTATCGATTAACTTCATTGCTGAAGTTACAAGGCAAGGACGAGCCTCAGGAAGTGTTCCCCATTGATCACTATCAACGCCGATGCAATATGCACCTTTCTTCTTTGCAACGCGAAGTAGTGCACCGTTTCCAGTGTTTCCACCTGCGCCGAAGATGACGTCATAACCCTGGGAGAGAAGCTGCTGAGCAGTTGTTCCACCCCATGCTGGGTCATTGAATGCGTTATCTGGAGCGTGATAAATCAATTTAGTTGCTGGATACTTCTTCTTAAGTTCCTTAGCGGCATATGCAACGCCGTTACGGTATCCCTCTCCGAAGTAACGAACTGGTGGAACAAGGTCAGTTCCAAGAACTGCGCCAGTCTTACCAGTCTTTGTTAGATGTCCAGCTAGATATCCTGCAAGGAATCCAGCCTTATCTTCTGGGAAAACTAGTCCAGTTAGATTTGGAAGAGCTGCTCCCTGGAATTGATCTACACCAATGAACTTAATTTTTGGATAATCAGTTGCGGCCTTAGTCATGGCCTCTGCCATGAGGAAGCCAACACCGATAATTACATTGTATTTCTTATCTGCAAACTGGCCGATATTTGTGGCATAGTCTTTTGGATCTGTTGTTTCGATATATTTAGCGAAACCACCATTTGACTTAGCTGCTCGTTTCGCGCCTTCCCATGCAGATTGGTTAAATGATTTGTCATCAACTTTTCCAGTATCAGTTACTAAACCGATGCAGAAAAGTATTCCGGTACCGCAATCACTTTCCGATGCTGCCTTAGATGGTGCCGCAAATCCTAGAGCTGTAAGTGCAACTACAGCTACTACAGATATCACGCGTTTAATCATGAATCTCCTCTCAAAGATCTCTGGCATTGAGGTATGCCCGAGGGTAAATCGATCGATTACCAGTGGAGAAATAAGTTCATTTTTATGACTATTTCGGGGAGGCTCACTGATAAGGGGAATCCTATCCATGCCAGAATTGAAGGTGAAATGCTGGCCGATACCAATAACCCCGTGTTCCATCACATTTTCGTTACCTATTTTCACCTTTGACTCTAACTCTGGTTCCCAAGTATCAACTCTGGCTTTAGACTGCTTGGGTGAGAACTATCGATTTTCTCGAGCAGGGCGATGGGGTAATTACTCTGATTGATCAACGCCTGCTTCCCCATGAGAGGAAAATCCTCACAATAAAAACTCATGAAGAATTGATTGAAGCAATCCAAACTCTGGCTGTTCGTGGCGCCCCAGCCCTGGGAGTTGCCGGAGCGCTGGGAGTGGCTCTAATCGCTCTTCGCAGCCAGCAAGAAAACTGGAGCCAAGAAGAGAGAGACAGCGCAATTGCTGCCTTAAGAGCTGCTCGCCCTACCGCGGTCAACCTTGCTTGGGGAGTGGATCAAGTTCTTCCGGAATTGGTTAACGGCCCCTCCTCAGTTTTGAATTCAGCTTTAGCTATTAGCCTCGCTGATGGTCTTGCAAATAGAGCGATGGGAAAACTTGGGGCTGAATATCTATTAGAAAAGTGCGGCAAGAAAAAGCTGCGCATCCTTACCCATTGCAACACCGGATCTCTGGCAACTAGTGATTGGGGAACGGCTCTTGGAGTAATTCGAGAGCTAAGTGATCAGGGATATATCGAGGAAGTATTCGCTGATGAAACTCGACCTCTCCTTCAAGGATCTCGCTTAACTGCATGGGAGTTAAGTGAGGCTGGAATTAAATATCGAATTCTTCCAGATGGTGCTGCAGCTAGCGCACTTTTCTCAGGACTTATCGATGCAGTATTAATTGGAGCAGATCGCATCGCAAGAAATGGTGATAGCGCAAATAAAATAGGATCACTTGGCGTTGCAGTTGCTGCTAAAGAGCGTGGCATTCCTTTTCTAGTTGTTGCTCCAGAGTCAACAATTGATAGATCACTTGCAAGTGGCGATGAGATAGAGATTGAATTTAGGGCAGATAGTGAAGTGACCCATTTTGCTGGAATTGCTGTGGCTCCACTTGGCGCTAAGAGCTATAACCCAGCATTTGATGTGACTTTAGCTAGATATATCACTGCAATAGTTACTGAGAAGTGTGTTTACCAGATTAGTAAAGGTGAGGCGCTATGAAGTATCCAGATTTAGAGAAATTAGTTACGCGTTCCAAGTTAATTGGAGCCGATCAATCTCTTGTTGTTTATGGAGGGGGAAACACCTCTGCCAAAGGTGAGATCACTGATTACTTGGGTCGTAAACGTTCGGTTTTGTGGGTCAAGGGATCTGGGGCTGATATGGCCTATGGCGAGGCCATTGACTATCCCGCGCTATATCTTGATGAATTATCAGCTCTTAAATCAAAAGGTGATTTAGATGATGACACTATGGTTGATTTTGTAACCAGAGCTCTAGTTGATCCAAGTGCCCGACGTCCATCAATTGAAACTTTGCTCCATGCTTTTCTGCCAGCCCGACACATCGATCATGTTCATGCAGATGCGATTTGTGCTCTAACTAATCATGAAGATGGCGCAGCTGCTGTTAGAGATGCTCTAGGTGAGGGCTTTGCATATGTGGAATGGATCAGACCAGGATTTAAATTATCGAAATTAGTTAGTGAATTAAAGGAGTATCAAGGGGTTGTTCTAGCTCATCACGGACTTATTGTTTGGGATGATGATAGCCAGAAGTGCTACGCAAAAACTTTGGCTGCAGTAAGTAGAGCCGAGGAATTCTTGGCAACGCTAAAGAAAAAGCCAAAGGCAGAATTTACACATCAAGATCTAAGTCAGGAACAAATTCGAGAACTTCTTCTTCACCTACGAGGAAAAATTGGTAAGAAACAAATATTGCGAGTTGACACACGGCTTAGGCAGATTTCTGATCGACAAGACCTCGAAAAAGTTGTTGCTGCCGGGGCGGCAAGTGCTGACCATATGCTTCGAATTAGGCCTTGGTCTTGCATATTGACTCCAGAGAGCGTTGATGTAGCAGTTGACTCGTATAGAGCGCGTTATGAAGCTTATTTTGAAAGTAATAAGAATTTATTGCCTGAAGGTTATTCCAGCCATGGAAGTGATCCCAAGCTATTTATAACGCCAGGAATTGGGATGATTGCTGCGGGAGCAACAATTAGCGAAACCAAGATGATGGCTGATATTGCCTTCCATACTCATAGCGTTGGCTCAACTGTTGTTGACTCTTTCCCTAAACCCAGAACCCTGCCTGATAGTGAAATATTTGGTTTCGACTACTGGCCTATGGAGCTCTTCAAATTGAAGTTAAAGCCTAAAGCCCCGCAGATGAGCGGGAACATATTTATTGTTACTGGAGCAGGTAGTGGAATAGGAAGGGGGATTGCTTTACACCTTGGATCTCTTGGAGCAAATCTAGTTTTAGCTGACCTAGACCCTGAGGGACTTGCGCGAACTGAGGAAGAATTTGCTGATGGGAAGTTTTCAAAACCTCTCTTAGTTCAGGGAGATCAGAGCGATGAAAGTGTGGTTATAGAGACTTTAAATCGAACTATAGATAATTTTGGTGGGCTAGATGGTGTGGTTTTCAATGCTGGCATTGGAGTGCCTGGTTCTTTAGAAGAATTAGATTCCTCTCACTGGCGAAGAGGATTAGAAATTAATCTCACAAGTTCATTTTTATTAACAAAATACGCCATGCGCATGCTGCGTAGACAAGGTATGGGTGGCTCTCTAGTTTATATTGCAAGCAAAAATGCTTTTGCACCCGGTGCTGGCTTTGGCGGATACTCAGTTTCAAAGGCTGGAATGATTCAGCTGATGAGAATTGCAGCACTTGAAGGTGGATCTTTTGGAATCAGAGCTAATGCCTTAAACCCCGATGCAGTCTTTGATAACAGCAAACTCTGGGAGGGCGGAATTCGCGAGCAAAGGGCGAAAGAACATGGTGTAAAACCTGAAGAACTTGAGGATTTCTATGCCAAACGCAATATTCTCAAAGCCAGGGTGCGTTCTTTAGATGTTGCTCGCTCTGTTGCTCATCTACTTTCGGACGAATCTTCTCGGACCACTGGCGCAGTAATCCCGGTAGATGGCGGAGTTGCCGCTGGATTTCCAAGATAGGAGCGAGATGATCGAGTGGAATTCATTGCAAGATGAGGCAATTAAAGCTTCTAAGAAGGCTTATGCCCCTTATTCAAACTTTCCAGTTGGAGCTGCCGGCTTAGTTAGCGATGGGCGAATAGTTAGCGGCTGCAATATAGAAAATGCTAGCTATGGCTTGACGCTCTGCGCTGAGTGTTCCATGATCTCAAATTTACTCATGAGCGGTGGCGGACGGTTAGTTGCTGTCGTCTGCGTAAATGGCAAGGGAGAACTTCTATCACCGTGCGGTCGTTGTCGCCAACTTTTATTTGAACATGGCGGAAATGAACTTCAACTATTAACGCCATCAGGCCCTCAGGACATGTCTGTGATTCTTCCTTGGGGTTTTGGACCTGATGATTTAGAAAAGAAGAAATAAAAATAATGAGTGAAGTTTTTGATGCTATTGAGATCATTACAGCAAAGCGTGATAGAAATGAGTTAAGTGATCTGCAGATTGACTGGATTGTTGATGCCTATACCCGTGGAGTAGTAGCTGACGAACAACTCTCAGCTTTATTGATGGCGATTTTATTAAATGGCATGAATATGCGTGAAATTTCGCGCTGGACAGATGCAATGATTAATAGCGGCGAGAGAATGAATTGGGAAAGTCTTGGAATTCCAACTGTTGATAAACATTCAACAGGTGGGGTGGGAGATAAAATCACACTTCCACTTGCGCCACTGGTTGCAGCTTGCGGAGCTGCTGTCCCACAACTATCAGGTAGAGGTCTTGGCCATACTGGCGGAACGCTCGATAAAATGGAATCAATTCCAGGCTGGCAAGCATCTCTAAGTAATGAGCAGATGCTCAAAGTATTACAAGATGTAGGGGCAGTAATTTGCGCGGCAGGTGCAGGTTTAGCACCGGCCGATAAGAAGCTCTATGCACTGCGCGATGTGACAGGAACAGTGCCAGCTATTCCACTAATTGCTTCATCGATTATGAGCAAGAAAATTGCTGAGGGAACCAGCGCCTTGGTTTTAGATGTTAAGACAGGCTCAGGAGCATTTATGTCAGATCCAGAAAAAGCTAAAGAATTAGCAAGCGTCATGGTTGAACTTGGAAAGAGAGCTGGAGTAAATACCAGGGCTCTAGTAAGTGCAATGGATGTACCGCTTGGATTAACTGCCGGCAACGCCCTTGAAGTTCGTGAATCAATAGAAGTTCTTGCAGGCGGTGGACCAGCAGATGTTGTCGAGTTAACCTTAATTTTGGCAAGAGAGATGCTCGATGCTGCAAAGGTAAGTGGTAAAGATCCTGAAGTTGCGCTTAAAGATGGAAGCGCGATGGATCGCTGGAAAAAGATGGTTAAAGCCCAAGGTGGAGATCCTGATGCCCCGCTTCCAACTGCTAAAGAGAAATTAGTTATTACTGCAGACAAGAGCGGAACTATCTCCTCAATGGATGCGTTAAAGGTTGGAATTAGCGCATGGCGCCTTGGCGCAGGAAGAGCGCGACAAGGGGAGGCAGTTCAAGCTGGAGCAGGAATTGAAATTCATGCCAAACCAGGAGAAAAGATAGATAACGGATCTGCGCTATTTACACTTCATAGCGATGATAGCGATAGATTTGAACGAGCTAAGCAAGCGCTAGAAGGCGCGGTTAGTATCTCTGAGAAAGGTGAAGTTGCAGAGAGATTGCCGCTAGTAATTACTAAGTTCTAAACACCTATTGGATGCCAGAGCGTCTTATATTCCATATAGGAAAGAATCCGCTCTGGAGATTTTTCAGCTGAAAAACTATGAACTCTCTTTAAATTATCAACACTTGATATGCGAAGTGCTGTAGCGCTCTTACTATCAACCCCGCTTAAATCAAGGCCATCTATCTCCATATGTGAAGCTAAATGTGGGGTTAATTCATCGCTAAGGCCAGTGAGAATATTTACTACCCCTGCTGGCACATCAGAGGTTGCAAGGCACTCTGCAAGAGTTATTGCAGAAAGCGGACGACTCTGGCTGGCAAGTAAGACCGCACAATTTCCTGCTGCCAAGACTGGAGCAAGTCCTAGAACTACACCCAGCAGTGAAGACTTTTCTTCAGCGACAATTCCAACCACGCCAAGTGGTTCTGCAACTGTGAAGTTAAAGAAAGGTCCTGCAACAGGATTAGTACTTCCTGCAATTGTTGAAATCTTATCGCTCCATCCGGCATACCAGACCCAGGTATCAATTGCTTGCCTTACCTGCACTTGAGCTTGCTTACTAGTAACTGATTCCATTGCCATAATTTCAGAAACAAATTGCTCGCTTCTGCCTTCCATAATTTCAGCGATGCGATAGAGAATTTGTCCTCGGTTATAGGCAGTTGCAGCGGCCCAAGATGAATGAGCATTCTTAGCTGCAAGAACTGCATCCCTTAAATCTTTTCTTGATGCTTGAGCAGGATTTGCTATGAAGTTACCTTTTTTATCTTTAATCTCATAGCTGCGCCCTGATTCACTTCGAGGAAAAGCGCCTGCGATAAATAATTTATAGGTCTTCTTTATATCAAGACTCATTACTTAGCCCCTTTGATATATGCGCCAAGTCCATGGCGACCACCTTCGCGGCCCCAGCCCGATTCTTTATATCCGCCAAATGGGCTCGCAGGATCAAATTTATTAAAAGTGTTGGCCCAGATAACTCCGGCCTTTAAGTGATTTCCTGCCCAGAGAATTCTTGAACCTTTATCGCTCCAAACTCCAGCTGAGAGTCCAAAAGGAGTGTTATTGGCTTTTTCTATCGCCTCTTGTGGAGTTCTAAAAGTCAGCACAGAGAGCACTGGCCCAAAGATCTCCTCTCTAGCAATGCGATGAGCTTGAGTTACTCCAGTAAATATCGTTGGAGCAAACCAAAATCCCTTGTTTGGAATTTGGCAAGGCGCAGACCAGATATCAGCGCCCTCTGCCTGTCCAGAGGATGAGAGTTCGTGAATCTTTGCCAGTTGCGCAGCTGAGTTAATAGCTCCAATATCTGTGTTCTTATCTAATGGATCACCTAGGCGAATCTTGGACATTCTCTTCTGTAATTTGCTTAAGAATTCGTCATGGATATTTTCTTGAAGCAGAAGGCGAGATCCGGCGCAGCAGACATGTCCTTGATTAAAAAATATTCCATTGATGATTCCCTCAACTGCTTGATCAAGCGGGGCATCTTCAAAGACGATATTTGCACCTTTTCCACCTAGTTCAAGAGTGGCTGGGGTATTGCTAACGGCAAGAGATCTAGCAATTAGCTTGCCAACCTCAGTAGATCCGGTAAAGGCCACTTTGTCTATATCTGGATGCTTAACTAACGCAGATCCTGTGCTTCCATCTCCTGTAATTATGTTTACTACTCCAGGTGGTAGATCTGCTTGCTGGCAGACTTCAGCAAATAGCAGAGCAGTTAGTGGGGTAGTTTCAGCAGGCTTTAAGACAACTGTATTTCCAGTTGCTAGAGCGGGCGCAATTTTCCATGCCAGCATTAGAAGCGGAAAGTTCCAGGGAATTATCTGAGCTACTACTCCATGAGCTTTAGGTTTATCTCCAAAGCCAGCAAACTCCAACTTATCTGCCCAGCCGGCGTGATAGAAAAAGTGCGCGGCTGATAGTGGAATATCGATATCTCTAGTTTCCCTAATCGGCTTTCCATTATCTAGGGTTTCTACTACCGCAAATTCTCGAGATCTCTCTTGAAGTAGTCGAGCGATGCGAAAGAGGTATTTTGCTCGCTCTTTGCCGCTCATCTTCGACCAAACTTTTATATAAGCAGATCTTGCAGCTTTAACAGCCTTATCAACATCGACTTCATCTGCGAGTGAAATCTTGGCTAACACCTCTTCATTAGCGGGATTTATAGTGTCAAAGCGCTTCTTGTTATGAGAGGCAATGAATTTACCGTTTATAAATAGCCCATAGTCCTTGCTTATATTGGCAATCGCCCTAGATTCTGGGGCAGGGGCGTATTCAAAGTTACTCATTATTAATCCACCGTAACATAATTTGCGCTCGAATATCTGCCAGTAGTTAATTTCATGCGCTGCATAAGTAAATCATTTAGAAGAGCGCTTGCTCCAATTCGAAATAGCTCTGGGTTTAGCCATTCAGCTCCTGCTATCTCTTTAACCAATACCAACTGCTTGATTGCATCCTTAGTTGTTCTAATTCCACCTGCTGGCTTAACCCCAATTCTGACCTGACTTAGCTCATAGAAATCTCTTACTGCCTCAAGCATCACTAGAACTACTGGAGCGGTAGCAGCGGGAGTAACTTTTCCAGTCGAGGTTTTAATAAAGTCTGCCCCGGCAAGCATTGCTAGATATGAAGCTTTGCGAACGTTATCTAGAGTTACTAGCTCACCTGTTTCAAGAATAACTTTTAAGTGTGCCTTATCTGAACAGATTTCTTTAATTGCTCTGATTTCATCAAATACTTCACCAAGTTGGCCAGAGAGAAATGCACCTCGATCAATAACCATATCGATTTCAGTAGCGCCAAGTGAAATAGCATCTTTGGTATCTTGAAGCTTAACTTTTCTTGATGCTCTACCTGATGGAAAAGCAGTTGCGACTGCAGCTACTGGAATACTTTGACCGCCAATTGAATCTAGATGATTTCTTGCTATTCCAACCATGTCGTTATATACACAGACTGCTCCCACATGTGGAACCGAGGGATCTTGTGGATCTGGGCGGAGAGCCTTCGAGCAGAGTGATCTGATCTTTCCAGCAGTATCTGCCCCTTCAAGAGTTGTTAAATCAATCATGCTAATGGCCATATCAATAGCCCACTTCTTACTAGTGGTCTTAATACTTCGCGTTGCAAGCATGGCAGCGCGCTCTTGTGCTCCAATTTGATCTACTGCGGCAAGGGTTTGTAGAAATCTACGCAGCGAAGTTTCAGAACCATCAATCAGATTTAGCGCTGACATAAGTGGTGAGTCTACAAGTTATGAAGCAAGAAAGGTACGTAGCTGGGAATCCAGCCTGGCAATGATCTCCTCGGCCATCTCCTGACTCTCGCTAACAACCTCTATATAACACTTAATCTTTGGCTCGGTTCCACTAGGCCTTACGATGATTCTAATATTTGGCTCAAGAAAAATTCTCACTCCATTTGTTGGTGGCAGATCACTTGTAGGTTTTTCTAAATCATCAAAGCCACTCACGCGATATCCGGCGATTGATTGTGGAGTGCTATTTCTAAATCTTCCAAGGATTTTGGAGATCTCTTCAAGAGTATTAACCCTTACTGAAATCTGCTTGGTGCCGTGATAGCCGTACTTGTTCCAAATCTCATCCAGCAAGTCATTTAGCGTTTTAGATTCACGCTTTAGATCTGTTGCAATTTGAACAATCATTAGGGCCGCGCTGATTCCATCCTTATCATTGACAGAATTTGAATCAACTGCATAACCAAGTGCTTCTTCATATCCGAAATGCAGGTTCTCAATCTTTGCAATCCACTTAAATCCAGTGAGAGTTTCAGCAAAAGGTATTTGGTAGGCCTTAGCTATTTTGCTCAAGATTGAAGATGAAACAATTGAATTAGCAAGAGTTGCGCTCTTATCCTTAGCAGTTCTTGCTAGATACTCACCAAGTAGTGCTCCAACCTCATCTCCTCGAAGCATTCTCCAATTGCCACTTCTATCAGCAATAGCAACTGCGCAGCGATCAGCATCAGGATCATTGGCAATTACTAGATCCGCTGAAACTTGTATCGCTTTCTTAATAGAGAGATCTATAGCTCCTGGCTCTTCAGGATTTGGAAATTTAACTGTTGGAAAATCTGGATCTGGCTCTGCTTGCTCAGAAACCAATATTGGGGGAGCAAAATTAGCCGCTGCAAATACTTGTTCTAAAGTTTCTTTGCCAACACCATGCATAGCTGAGTAGACCACTTTAAGATCACTATTTGAGTTGGCAAGCTTTGCTGTGGCCTGAACATACGAATCAACAATCGCGTTATCTAAAACTTCTGCTCCACTACTTCGTTTTAGCGTATTTAGATCGGGAACTTGAGAGATATATTCTGAAATCTGAGTATCAGCAGGAGAAATAATCTGTGATCCTTCATAGCGAATCTGATCAACTACTCCGCCTAGATAGACCTTATAGCCATTATCTTCTGGTGGATTATGGCTTGCAGTTACCATAATTCCAACATCGCACTTTAACTCTCTAACAGCGTAGGCAAGTACTGGAGTTGGAAGAGCTCCTGGCAATAAGTAGACCTTCATACCAGCACCTTGCATAATCTCAGCTGTATCTTGAGCAAAATCTTTAGAGCCATATCTAGCGTCTCGTCCAATGACAACAGATGAGAGATTATGTTTGCGCATGTAAGTAACCAGGCCCGCTGCAGTTTTTGTAACAACTGCTCGGTTCATTCTTGATGGTCCTGGTCCTAATTTGCCACGCAAGCCTGCTGTTCCAAATTCTAGAAAGCCAGAGAAACAGGAGCGCAACTCAGTTTCATTATTTTCTGCAAGGAGATTTTCAAGTTCGACTCTTGTCTTTGGGTCAGGATCTTGGGATATCCACTGCTGAACTTGCGCTATTAAAGATTGATCCATAAGGCCAACTTACTACCGAGTACTTCTATTACTTAATTCTTGGATGTAATCCTCTGGAGCTCCTGCTTCACGAGCTGCGCTAACCATAATTTCTAGATAACGAGCAGAAGGGGTTCCGCCTTCAAAAGAATTAAGTACATAGATATAACAAAGCGGAGAACCATCCATAGTCTCTATCCGCACTCTAATCTTTCGATATAGATCAGTAGTCACACCTTCCCATTGATCAAGGGCTGCTTCATCTGCGGGAGTTAAGTCGTAGACTGAGACAAATACGCTATGGCCGGCATCTTCTGCAAGAGTTGCAACTGCTCCCTCCCAGCCAATTTCTTCTCCGCCGAAAGTTAAACGCCACCCGCGTAGCCATCCAGTGCCGCGATGAGGTGAATGGGGAGCCCTAAGAAGCATCTGCCTAGGATCAAGATTTGATCCATATGCGGCATATAAAGTCATGACAAATCAAACCACTGATAACCTAATTTGTTTATGGCGCTGCGCAATAGTGGCAGGGAAAGGCCAATAACATTTGATGTTTCACCTTCAATCCTTGAGATAAATGGTGAGCTTCGTCCATCAAGGGTAAAACCCCCAGCAACATTTAGAGGTTCACCAGTTGCTACATAACCATCAACTTCAGCATCGCTCATATCTGCAAAGAAAACTTTGGTGCTCACCACATCACTAATTTCAATCTCTTTCCCAGTATCAATGATGCAATGGCCAGTATGAAGTAGGCCAGATTTTCCTCGCAATTGTTTAGCTCTTGCAACTGCATTTTCCGCACTTCCTGGTTTACCTAAACTCTCTCCCTGGAATTCAAAAGTAGAGTCACAACCAATTATCAAAGCAGGATAATTAATCTCTGCTCTAACTGTGTGAGCTTTAACTATAGCTAGGGCAATGACTAGTTCTTTAGGAGATAAATTTTGATAATCAGAGCTCTCTTCATCAACTCCACTTACTATTACCTCAGGGGTGATTCCAGCGCTCTGTAATAATTTGTATCTAGCAGGAGATGCTGATGCCAAGATTATTTTTGGCGCCATTACTTAAGCCCTTCCAAGAGCCCTAAATTT
>Ga0208147_1000148_pt1 | contig 27631 bp, 39 predicted proteins | sample DEB3_08_DNA_FD_184520 | JGI IMG/M metagenome (GOLD analysis project Ga0208147, IMG submission 184520) | Aqueous microbial communities from the Delaware River and Bay under freshwater to marine salinity gradient to study organic matter... | ecosystem: Environmental > Aquatic > Marine > Coastal ... | reverse complement strand
TTCCCCTGTTATTCCTACAATGTCAGCCAGTGTCAGATCTGACTTGTATATAACCTGCCTTGTATGCGCCCGTTCACCCTTAAACCCGTAATAGATGACCTTTACATATCCTGCCTTGATCAGCGCACGGGTATGCACTGCTGCCCTGTTTAGACTGATTCCAAAATGATCGGCTATTCGCTGTAATCCAACCCAGGTCAGCCCTGCCCTGTTACTGTAAGCGCACAGCATAAGTAAAACCCGCAGCTGCATTTCAGTGATTGACCTGTCAGTGATAGCCCTGAATGGCACTACAGCGAAATGCCTTAGATCTGGCTGTTGTTCTTTTTGCCTGATCCTGGGTTTTTTAGGTAATGATATTGGCACTGGCTGCATGGCCCGCATTGTAAGCAGGCACAAAAAAGCCCCATTAAAGGGGCTGTAAGGGGTTTATCTGCTGTCAGTGCCTGTCTGCGCCATGGTTAGCTAATCGCTGCGCTGCCCTGATTTTCCTCACTGCTGCACTGACTGTTGATTGCCTGCATTCTGTTATCTCTGCTGCTTTTTGCTGGGTGTACTTATGCACAATGCAGTACTTTGCACCCATGAATGCTTTACTGCCATACCTTAACCGTGCCAGTACTGCCAGGGCTTCAAATTGATCTATTTGCATGGTCAGCCCCTTAGATTGTGCAACAGCCGCAGCATGGTGCATCTATGCACCTGCCCGCTGCATTACGGGTGAACGTACGATACCTGCCCTGGTCATTCAGGGTGATAGTGTCTACTTGACAATCCCCTGGCTCTGTAAACCAGGCTTTTTTAGTGGCAGTGTCATAGGTTATCTCATCTCCTGGGTTAATCGCTGCCCCTGAGATAGCGCATTTTCCCCTGTACTTTGCAATCATTGTTTTCTGCATGTCAGTACCCCATTAAAAGAAAAACAATCAAGAAAACAGCAGCCAGTAAACAGGCCACTACTACGGGTTTGTCTTTTTCATTCATGCTGTCACCTGTTTCAATTGAATAACCTTATGCATTTTTTTGCCATGGGCAGGGTATGCGATAACCTTTATTGTCTTATCCCAGCATGCACGACAGCCACTGCACTGCCCTGCATTCTCGTAAGCCCTGCACAATGTCACGCCCCTGGGCAGGCTTTCACTGTCAGCCACAATTACAGATCCATGCAGGCCCCTAGTAAACTGCCCCTGTATGCTGTCACTGCTAAACCTGACCGATACATTAGACAATGCAGCCATGGCAGTCAGTACCTGCCTGTATTTAGGGAATTTATGCATGCGCGTGGGCAGCCAGTGCTTAACCCATGGCGTACGCTGCATGACATCCAAGATCTTTTCAGCCAGTGCCAGGTTATACATGTCGCCACTGTCGAACCAGCGAAAATAAGTATCCTTTGCCAGTGCCTGCACCATATCATCGGCCCAGTCTATGCGCTGCCAGTCAATCCGATTGAATTCCCTAGGGGCTTTCACGTTAGGAAACCTGTAGTTACCTGTAGTGGCATAACAGCCCTTACAGGCATCTACTAGTACCCCAGGGCTTTCAATACTGCCAGGGCAGGTATCTAATGCCTGCAGAGACCATGAACGAATGCCGTCTAATTTTGATGTAATGCTGATTTTCACTGCTGTTTTCATGCTGCACCTCCTGCACGATAAACAGAATAAGAACGGATCGGGCTGCGCTTGTTTGTGTGTTTAGTAGTTAGATCAATTGATAAGCCCTTAGAATCGCATGCCTGGTAAAGCAGCCCTAGATCGCAGTCTTCCTCAAGATATGCGCTAGATCCCCGCATGTAGGAATACGTGCTGATCTTATCTGCGATGCCTAGATCATTCAGGGTTTGTAATTTGACGCTAACCCAGCCATGACCAGGATCAGTAAAGTAATTCAATTTTAAATTTTTCATGTTCAAGATCCCTTAATAGGTGATTGATTGATCAACAGGGGCTGATCTGCTTACCTGTTGCACAAAATATAACGCAGCTACATGCTGTATGTAATAGGGATAAACCCTAGTATCTGAAATTATTTATTGACAGTGGCTGAAAATGCAACAGCCATGCACTGACTATCTGCTGATCTATCCTGATTCGCTGCCCCTGCTAACAGGTTTTCCCATGGCTGACAGCAGAATTAACTATTCTGTTTTCAACAGGTGCATTTTAGGTACTAACAGGCATTTTCCTGTGCATGCATACAGTAACTCATGCCACCTACAACCAGCCCGAAATTGAAATTGGGGGTATTCCAGACCACACTGGTATGGGGCGCTTGGAAAATTTCTACCCAGCATCGTTGGAAATTTCTCCAGACTTTTCCTTTTGCGCTGCCATGAATTTCACCAGGTCATCCTTGATCCCCCTGTACAAACCAGAGATATCAGAATCAAGCTCCTTTGCTCTATGCCATGCATGCGCTTTGAAGCCTGGATTGCCAGCCATCGTAATCAAATGCGCCAGCGTCCTATCGTAATGATCAGCCTCCATCTTGTATCCACGCCAGCCAGTTGGCAAACGCTATCAGTACACCAACAGCAATGGCTGCACCTATCAATAGACAGAGTATGGTTGCAATCATTTGGATGGCCTCGCCTTGCTGTAGGTAGTGAAATCGTCACGCATACGCAAGCCCCTGTTCTTTAGCTCGGTTGTAGCTGCCTTCAATGCCACTTGCTGGCGCTTTGCTTTCTTGTCTGTTGTCCAGATGCTGGGTTCATTGATCGACTCAAATGCTGATTTGACTTGCTCTTTGCTCATATATTCTTCTCGGATTTCCTAAATTGAAGACGCTGTTACCAGTCAGTCTTTTGCGTTTGTTCTCGTGATATCGCCTGACAGTTTCTCTTCTGTTTGGCTTTGGCTTTGGCTTGTCTTCCAGATCACCCAATGCGTACACAGCCCTTGGGTAACGCCTGTCATGTGTTTCATGTTCGTAGATATACCTCTGGACATAAATGCGTTTAGGCATCATCTTTGATGGTTTAGCCATGCGGGATATGACTGCGGAGAGATCAGACTTTGCAACTCCAAGCTCCTGGCACAGTTCAGCACCTGTCATTGGCCCAAGTTCTGAAAGCTTTTCCTCTATTTCTTTCACTAGAGAACCGTATTGCCTCATGCGTTTTTCTCCTTGAGTTGATGGCGCTCACCAGTCCAGTGACAGTTCAAGCAGTTTGCAGGTGAGTCGCTGTCGTGTGTCTTCATACTGTGGCAATAGTGATCGCCAGTGTTGACCATAAACATTTGGTGGTGCTCTGTTGTCACTTGGTCGCTTTCACATTCAGGGCAGTGATATGTTGGTTCTTTCATGCGCCCTCCCGTGGTGGTGTGCAGGTATGTATGTAGTTTGTGCGTTTGCCGCATCGTGGGCAGAAGTTTTGCTCTGTGCGCTGTGGTTGGTGGGTGTAGTAACGCTTGAGCATCCACTCCATCACATCAAGAGATACAAAATTCCGTGTGTTTTCATAGATTTCTTGCTCAAGGTTTTCTAATGTCGCCACAGGCTTTTGGCTTTCCAACTCTGCGATGGCTTGGCGTAGGGATGTGATGGCATCTTCGGCTGTGTCTAGCTGTTCGCCCCATCCATGCAGCATCTTTGCGTTGGCAGATGCTTCGACAAAACGCTGCGAGTTTTCCAACGCCTCAAGCGCCTGTTTCAATACTTCAATCATTCCTTCATGCTCCTGATATAGATGGCAAAACTGCTGATGGTGTCTTTGCCAAACGATTCCATGCGCTCGATGGCTTGTGCCACCTCTTCAATGATGTGATTTCGGTATGGATTCAATGACTCCACCCTGCCACGCAGTTCAGCAACAGCCTGTTCAGCTGACTGAATCCGCTGCTCAATCTGACGCTTACGCCATGCGCTGTCATCCATTCTTGTCCTTCCAGTTGTACTGACCTTTGACTGTAAACCTGCCAGCCTTGCGAAAAATTGTGAGCAATGATTTGTATGGCACACCAAATCGGGAAGCAATATCTTTCTTGCTGAAGCCCTGGTCATGCAAACTGAATGCCCTGCGCTCGTCAATCTGGATGGGCTTACGACCACCGCCTCTATAACCACCTTTCATTTAAGATTCTCCATGCTGTTGCGGCACACAATGGGACTTGTCCATTTCCAATGGCTTTAAGTCTGTCCACCCTTGCGGCCACCCCATGAGCCACTCTACCCACGTTGGGTTCAATTGACCACCATTCCCTGCTCCCATCAGTCGAGCCTCTTCCACTGTCGTGTTCTTCTTTAGCAAATCCCAACTGCCACTCCCGCCACACATCCCCTTTGTCCTCGGTGTCGGCCAGTGCGCTACTACTCCCAAGCCTGGCGACTTCCTGTTGCCTGCTGTTTGGCTGTCCTTCCAGTCTCTTGCATTCGGTGTCGGCCACATTGCTTGTATTTCTGGATTCGCCAAACTGAAGTTGACACCCCCTTTTGCTTTCCAACTTTTGCTGGTTGGCTTGTCTCTGTAGTCTGTTGATTGGGGAGTCGGCAATCTCTCGATCTTCTTGCGTAGCGCCTTTCTGCTGTTGCTCCCACCGTCTAATCCTGTCGTGTTGGGCGTGTGAAAGCTGTCCACGCCATTTGGCGACAATCCAGATTCTGTCCCTCTGATGGTTTGCTCCAACATCCGCTGCTCCCAACACTCCCCATCTCGCATCAAACCCCATTGCGGCCAAGTCTCCAAGAACGGTTCCAAGTCCCCTAGAAGTGAGCATTGGTGAGTTTTCCACGAAGACGAATCGTGGTCGTACTTCACGAATGATGCGTGCCATTTCTCGCCACATGCCTGACCGCTCTCCATCAATGCCTGTTCCTTTTCCTGCGGCTGAGATGTCTTGGCATGGAAACCCTCCAGATACGACATCAACAATGCCTTGCCATGGTCGTCCGTCAAAGGTTTGAACGTCATCCCAAATCGGGAAAGGCGGGAGAAGTCCGTCATTTTGTCGGGCGCACAGTATGCTTGCTGGGTACTGCTCCCACTCGACTGCACAGACTGTTCTCCATCCAAGGAGATGTCCACCAAGTATTCCTCCACCAGCACCTGCGAATAAAGCCAGCTCATTCATTGCATTCCTATAGGATCTTCATCGTTCATCAGATCTTTGATCCGCTTGAGTTCCCTTGCCATCATCACCATCAACTGGCTGTTGGCGTGAAAGGCTTCAGACAATTGCTCAAACTGTCGTTCAAGATGGCTGATGCGTTGCTCCAATGTCTCTTCATTCATGGCAATAGCTCCATTACTGTGACCTCAATACAAGGTGAACCATAAACTTTACTGCTGTGCAACTCGCACACCTGACTGTCATCCACCCATAAAATCCCATTGCCAGCATCCATGATGGCCTTGATGTAGTTGTCCAAATCTGGTTTGCCCACTGGTTTAAGGGTTCCAGACTCTGCTTGCTGGCGCTTGGCCTTTGACCAGCTAACAGGGATCGTCTTATAGATCCGCACAGACAGGGCTACAGGCGTGTCCAAAGGAGACTGGCTACCCATGGCTTGCTTTGCTGCTTGGGCTATCTCCTGCTCCCAATTGGCTGTCTTGGCTGGGGTATATGTCCGAACAAATCCCCTTTGACGAGCGAATCTCGGCCTGCCTTTCCCCACAGGCTCGCCAAAGACGCTGAAATTCACCATCAAAGTCATCAAGATCCCCTGTTATTTGCAAAGCTCTGTTCACCACGCTTTCGGGCATTGGCCTGCCCTCTTTCACACAATCCAACACTCGGATGGCATCCTCAAATGTCATCGCACAGCCCTCAAAGGCTTGATGAATGGCAGTTCTGATGGCTTTTCTGGAGGTGGTGGAGACATGTTGGTACTGGGCGGTGTCCAGCCGTGCTTCCTCCATGTTGCCTGTACATCAGCACCACGCTGGTACTTGAAGTTGTCAGATGTCACATGGACGCTTGGCAGGGTGATCCTCGTGCCAGCAGGTGGAATCCATTTCTCAGTCATACATTGCCTTTCAAGAATGCATCAATGCGGCTGTCAGGAGAAGCATATTGCTTACTCAGACTCTCAACGATCAGATCGTCAACGACTGCCGCCATTGATTTACGCTGTGCCAAGGATGCCTGACGCAACATTTCTTTGCTGGACGGACGCACCCTGACCATCAGAGGAACGACCACGATTTTAGGATTGATTGTGTGTTTCATGATTGCAAGTATATATCACAGTGATATCACGCAACTGGGGAAAATACCTACAAACCCAGCATTTACTGATGATGTATACTGCTATCACCATGCAATCATGCATGGCAGACAACCTACCTATTAAGGAGAGTCCCATGAAGTTTGGAACATTCTGGCAAAAGCTTGTTCGCAAAGACGCACCACCCACCAGTCAGGAAGCAGCCAAGTTGGTAGATACCAGCAACATGGAGCAGATCGTCTATGAGGTGATTGCCAACTACCCACAAGGGTGCATTCAAGACGAGGTATTAGCTCATCTGTCGAGCTACTCCTACTCTACAGTGACCGCTCGGTTCCGTGCCTTGCTCGACAAGGGTTACATCATTGACACTGGGCTGACCCGCCCTGGAAAGTCAGGAAGAAAACAGCGGGTTCTCATCATCAAGGAGTTATCTAAATGAACAACCCACTAGCATTTCCAGCTCAATTTTGGGACGAACGTGCAACAGGCATGACCTTGCGTGATTACTTTGCGGCAAAGGCTATGCAGAGTATGGGCGATTTGATGACAAAACCTTATAACAACTTGCAGACAAAAGCAGAGGTTGCTTATCAAATGGCAGACGCAATGTTGAAAGCAAGAGAAACAATCAATCAACCAAAGGAAAATCATGCCTAAATTAACCTCGGACAAAATGCTGTCATGCTCACAACTGCCCAGCCTGTTTGGCGTCAGCCCATATTCCAGCCCCAACGATGTCCTGATGTTCTGCATCAAGTCGATCTTGGGTGAAGATGCTAGAACCCCAGCGGGTGAGGCGGCAGACTGGGGCAATGCCTTGGAGCCAGCCATCATTGCAGAGATGGCAAAGCGCCTTGGAGTCCCGCACTACAGCATGCCAGAAGAAGCCTTCCAGCATCCAACCCTGCCACTTGCCGCCAGCGCAGACGCAATCGCTTTGCTGAAAGAACCCATTGTTATCCAGCATGATCCCAGCAAAGGCATCTATGTGGTGGATGGCGACTCAATCACACTGACTGGGCATGGAGTCTTGGAATCTAAGCTGACTCGTGGTCATCCAGAGGAATCCCTGCCACTGTATCGGGGGCCAATCCAAGTCCAAGGCGTGATGATGTGTACTGGTCTGGAATGGGCAGCTATTGGTTGCCTGTACTCAGGTGTGGAACTGCGGATCTTCTTGTTCAAACCACATGAAACCACCATGGCACAGATCGAGAACTACGCCATCGATTTCCAAGGCAGACTGACAACCTTCGAAGAGACTGGTGAAGCTCAGTACTACCCAGCCGCTGACAGCAAAGATGCCAATCGCATCTGGCCTACAGCAAAAGAAGAAGAAGTCCAGCTTGGCATTGATGCAGAGGATCTGGTGGCTGACATTGTCATTGCCAAACAGAAGATTGCTAGCTTGCAAGAAGATATCGACATGTGGGAAAAGGATCTCAAGGTGCTGATGAAAGACTACTCCAGCGCAAAGGTCGGTGCATGGACGCTCAAGTGGCCTATGCGTCACTACAAAGCCACGCCTGCGAAGATCACGCCAGCCAAAGAAGCCTACTCAATTCGTCAGTCCACTATCACGATAAAAGAATTGAAATGAAATCATCTCCTTATTACAACAAACAAAGCAACAAACAAAGCAACATGACAAAAGAGCAATTTCTTATTGCATGGGCTTTAGCAAGAGCATCATGTATTAATTCTTCACCAAATGTTTATGCTATTGTTCGCAATGCTAATGAAGCATGGCAAGAAATTCAAAAACTAAAGGAAGCCAAATGAAACAGATCGCATCAGCCCTTGTCAAAGCCCAACGTGCCTTTGGCCCAGCTCTCAAGACCAGCACCAACCCACATTTCCGCAGCCGATATGCTGACCTGTCTGCCTGTGTGGAAGCGGTCATCGATGCGCTGAATGAGAATGGCATCTATTTACTGCAAAAAAATTACGACTGTAACGATGGCATCATGTGCGAGACAGTCTTTGTCCACGAGTCTGGCGAGATGCTGGAGTGCGGCATTGTTCACTTTCCTGCGGTCAAGCACGATCCACAAGGGTACGCAAGTGCCTTGACCTATGCTCGCAGGTATAGCCTGATGTCAGCCTGTGGCATTGCACCTGAAGACGATGATGGCAATGCTGGTAGCCGCAAGTTAGCGCCAGCCATTAACCCATTGCACGCTATCAAGCCAGGCGCTATTGTCCAGGTTGAAAGCGAAAAAACTATAAGGTCTTTGTCAAACAATGAGCCAGTTTTTACATTGACTATACCCAGTAAAGAACCTCGCTTGTATGACACCTCAGAATCGTATGTCAATGGAACTATTGAATTGCGGGAAAAGGTAGAGAAATCAACCTTGGCAACCCGCACAAAAATGACTAAGCTTCGGGAGCTGAAAGAGGCAAACGAGGATCAGGTTAACAAGATCAACCCTGAGCATAAGGCCAAGTTGCTTGGGGATTACCAACTGCGCTTAAAAAGATTGGGCGCACAGCTTGAGGAGAAAGGCGATGAATCTAACGGACTGGGAGATGCTTGATAAAGAATACAGGGAGTATTGCCAGCAGTGTCAAGCTACTGGCAAACCCCCTGTTGATTTCCACACTTGGTTGTTAGGCCAAGATTAAGCCATCAAGGTATCCAAGGCATGCTGAGTCCGTGCAACACGGTCTTCCATGCCATGGGTTCCACCATTGATTCGTTTGGTCAATGTGGTCATGTCATTGGCATCAGCATATTGATTGAGCTTGTTTTTATCCCAGAACCAGCCAGCAGATAAAGCAGCAAACTTGGGACTAGACACTTGGTCTGGATCTTCTACTAGGTCAACACCCAAAGCTTCACCACAAGCATGGTAATTATCTTTGCCTGTCAACTGGATAAGACCTCGGCCTCGGTACTTGAACCCTTCACCAGAATCCTCGTCACCATTGCCCATGCGATCAGCATAAACTTTGTTGGCAATCTTCTCTGGGTTTCGGTGGTATGGCTGGGCAACATCCAATGATGGGAACCGCTTGGGCCAAACCTTGGTCAAGCCTTCTGCGCTGTAGTTCAGATTCTCTTTGAGTGCGGTAAAGCCAGCAGACTCATGGGCGCACTGGCCTAAGAAGCAAGCCTGTCTCTCAGGGGTATTGATGTCAAAGCGGTCAAAGGTTTCATTGATGGCATCAATCCACTCTTCTGCCTTGGCAGGGGTCATTTTCAAGGCTTGCGCCAGTTGCTCTGAATTCATGGGGTTCCTTTCTGGTTGAGCATTTCACGAGTTTGATTGTAAATAGCTATACACGCATTCAGCTTTCTCACTGTGGTGTCTGCTTCGTCTCCGATGGCGAGAATAGCTCTAGCAGTTTCTGGCTGAATCTCGGCTGTTCCGATGTCAGATCTGCTGGGAGAGGTGGCATCTGAGGTGGCTTGTAAGGTTGGGCAGGAGGTTTTGACAGGAAGCCGCAGCTTGAGAGTGCCAGAGTCAATGTCAGCATTGCGCTTTTGAGAAATAGTTTTTGCATGTTGTTCAGCCTTGACCAATTCATTTGCCTGAGTTTGCACAGCAGTAACCAGTGCCTGCTCCTTGACTCGTGCCTCTTCGTTTAACCTGGCGATCTCCAGTTGCTGGCGGTCAAACTCATCTGCACCGCCCTTCAGATAACCGCCTGTACCTGCACCAAGAACAGCTAGGACGATACCTAGCAATACCCATGGGTTGAACAGACTCATTCTTTGGCTTCCAGTTTAGGTTCGGGATCATTGTCAGTTGCCTCAGCTTTGGCACTGGCAGTCGCCACAGCAGACACAGCCTTGCGACCAGCCACACCACCCAACACACCAGTACACAATAGCATAATGTCATTTAGCATCTTGGTGTACACCTTGTCAATTGGAGCCATGCCAACCATGGGCTGGGTGACAAAAGTGACAGAGTAGATGAAGCTGAAGCATGAGCCAATCAGGATCAATGCAATCACGATGATCACAAATGCCCACACACGAGCTTCGATCTCATCAGGTGTCAGGCGTGGGCGCATAGGTTTATATCCAACAGTAGTCATTTGGCTTCCTTCTCTGGTTTAACAAGTTGATCTGGGCAAGTGCCAGTTGCTGTGCATACAGGTGGCATGCATTCTGGATCACTCCAGTTCTTTGGATCTTGACACTTGTAGCGATAGCGGTCTTCGCACCCTGTCAAAAACAGGATTGTCGCTAATAGCATCAGGCTCTTTACGGTCTTTGTCACGCTGTTTCCTTTCAATGCGTTGTTCGATCTTCTCTAACTTTTGCAAAGCACGTTTTGTTTCGTTCTTTGTTTCCAAGATATCCAAGTACAGCATTGCCCCCAATGGAAGCATCAAGGCAACCAGCACACAAGCAGCAATCCATCCCATTAACTCTTCCCCCAACGACTTACGAGGTTGAACCACAGCCACAGGTATAGGAGGAATATAGTAGTCGCTGCCAGGTACGCTAGTTTTAGCTGGAAGTTTCTTTCTTCCTCCTGTCGTTGCCATGCCTCTTGCCTCTTCTTAGCCTCTTGCTTTAACCTTGCTTGCTCCTGTTCTTCCGTTATGACATCACGCATCTTGAAGACATCTGAGTACAACGCACCCATCTCAGGTGGTGACTGGTAGACCATGGTCTCTCTGATCGTCACCTCAAGTGCAGCCATCTCCTGTTGAGCCATCACTCGTTTGAGAGCCGCCTCCATGTGGTTCTGGTCTGGGTCATAGACTGTCTTGCTTTTCTCTTCCTCTTCCCTGATGTGTGCAGCTAGTTGCTCTTGGAGCTTGAAGAACTCTGTGAGGTTTTTGACAATTTCAACCTTGACTTGAGTCTCGTCAACAGCAACAAACTCAGACTTCTTAGCCTTTGCCACAGGCTTGACAGCTTGAGGCTTAGGCTTGCTACCAAAGAACGCAAGGAGCTGATTCCAGAATCCATGAACCTCTTTGCCAATGGCAATGACTTGGTCAGCAGTGGCTTTGACTTCAACAAAAGACTCTTTAGCCTGCTTGTACAGATCGCACCCAGCTTGGATGTTCTTAACAAGACCAGCCGCAAGTAAGCAGATGCTGATTGGATCCACATCATTTGTCTTGCTTGTTGTCTAGTTTGTCAAAGATCTGTTTCAAGATCGACTTGATGTCAGCAATGTCAGATCGGTAATCATCCTTTGCCACATAGTTATGGGGCATATCATTGACCTTGTCTTCCAGCTTCTGGATGGTGCGTGTCAGTGAGTTAATGACATACGCAGCCAAGAACCCAGCGACACTGACAACCAGATTAAATAGTTGTTGGTTATCCATCAGTTGCTTTCAGGCCAATCTTGGGCATTGAGAATAGCAATTAAAGCAGGCACATCAGAACAAGCAGTGATGGCAGTCTCAAGCCTAGCAGCTTCAGCAATCACAGCCGCCCTGTAGGTGACGGTATCCGCAGGGATAGCCACATCACGCTCTGCCTTGCGAATCACCATCCAGTCAGTCTGAGCCAATAACTTGCCAGCCGTGTCCTTAACCTGTGCAATCCAGTTGTACTTCAGACCATGCTGAACATATGGCTCACCTTCTTCTGGTGTGACAGTGATGTCATTCAGTTGCTTGGGATTGTCTACACTCCAATAAAAACGATCATCGTAAGTCACTTGGGTATCTTCTACCTCTGTGATACCAATGGCGTTCTTTTCCTCAATAGAGGTCAGACGCAACCAGTTGGCGGGGAATGAAGTGCCATCCACAGTGAATGGCGTATCAAGGGGTAGTGGATTGCCGTTGAGTAAAAACATTGTGTTCTCCTGTTATCTGGCGAGGGCAAATTTTGTCGGGTTCTCCGCAAAGGCGGCAAAAATATATGTGCCACCACTGGCGTTATAGTCAGCCGCTGTACCGCGCTGTTTGAAACCATTGGAAAGGAAATCAATACCAACAACTGACGTTTCGGCATTTGCAGCATTTGGGTTCAAAAAATCTGGCATTACGTTATATGTGTCTCGTCCTGTATCAAAAATATACCAATTGCTTGTTGTATCAGTTCGCTTAAACATCACAAACCGTGGCCTAAACCCGCAGAACACAAAAGGCCCATCAGCAGAACCATTGCCTGTGTAGCCACCAAACTTGGAATAGCCAGCTACTTCTGAGAAGCAATAGGCGACCATTGTTGTGGAACCATTTGTTTGAGTTCCTGTTCCAACACTAAATACTGTGCTTGTTGGTGCAGTATTGTTCCAAACAATCACACTTGCTGCTTGTGCTTGCGGATCATCTAACCATAAATAATAAGATGCACTTGTTAAATTAGAATGATAAACAGCCCAATTTGTAACTCCGCTTGTTCTATTTTTAGCAATAATCATCTTAGGCGCAACACCCAATCCATGACCAACAGTAGCGTTAGCACCTGTGCCTGTGTATGTCACCACGCTAAAACCAGCAGTAGTGTTTGCTCTTACTTGTGATGAGATACTGCCACTAGTGTTGGTAACAGTAGAGCCACCACCGTTCCACTGCCAACCAACATAGGTAGCCGCATTGGTGTTCATCTTTGCCAATGCACCAACAGTAAATCCTGTACTACCAAAAGCCGTTAAGCCTGTTGCTTGCGTTGTTTCTGCGGCTGCACTATTACTTGCCAAGTCTTTTGTTGTGCCTCGCACAGAGTCATAGAGCGCATGGTCAGTAGCACCACTTCTGCCTTTAACCCAAACAAAATCAGGTTGGAAAGAAATGCCATTAACAGTGTTGGCAATAGTTAATGCCGACCCTGTACCTGTGTACGTAGTAGCCGCCATGTAATTAGCACCATTGCTAATAGTTGGCGTTGGCAAGTTCTGCGTGTTCAGTGCAATAAAGCCTGTTGGTGGGGTGTAGGTGAATGGGCGTTGGCCGAAGTTGACAGCCCACGTTCCGCCGTTTGTGCCAAATGATGGGAAGAAGTCGAGGGACGTTAGGCCGGTATAGGCCGACCCTTGAGACACGCCGTTCTTGTAAAAGGTGAGCGTGCCCGCGCTAGCGTCAAATGCCACACCAATCACATCGCCAAGCGTCCACGTCGCACCGTAAGAAACTGCGGAGGCATTGTTTCTCTTCGTTGCGTTGTAGACGTAAGCATAGGCGTTCGCCGTGGAACCGAGATACCCAGAGTCAGAGGATTTTGCGATGCCGATGGACGACGAATAAGGCGACCCGCCGCCAGAAATCGTTGCCTCCCAGTACCATTGCCCCGCTGGTATCTGCATGGTTGCGCGGGCAAAGTTATCCGCACTCGTGTAGACGCATGACAAGTTGCCGTCCACCACAGAGACGGTTCCCTTGTCCAGCGGATTCAACGTGCAGTAGTTCCCCCGCCCATTGCCACCATCAGCCCACAACGTAGGCACATCCAGCATCGAGTCATACGTCACACCAGCAGTCACGCTGATGGCGTTGGGCGTCCAGTTGTTGCCGTTGCCTGAGCTGTCCTTGCCAATGGTTGCAGCAGTGTTGTTGCTGTTGTCGCTGAAGTTCAGATAGAAGCCGTTTGTGCCGTATGTGCCAGCGTACTTCTTTGGCTTCCACACGCCTGTGGTTGTATCTGTCTCCCCAAACGATGATGGTGTCAGTGCTTGGCCGTCAATGAAGTTTATTTCGGTGAGGTAGCCGTCAAAGTAATAGCTTGTGCCATCATAATAACGACCAACAGAACCAGAATTACCAGACGCAACCATTCTGAATGTTGTGTTCTGCGTTGGGTAAGTTGCTGTGCCAAAAGCTGTTATCTGAACGCCATTCACATACATCTTTACACGATTGCTTGATGTTGCTTGTGTTGTGTCAACAGCGACAACAATGTGATACCAAGCTGATGGATCACGAAACACTTGAGTTGTAGTCAAGTTGCAATTTGTAGATGTTGGGTAATCTAATATAGTCAGCGTATCAGAACCAAAATAAATGCCGCCTTGGTTGTTGGTTGCGCTGTAAGCGTGTTGCAAACCTTGTGTTCCACCGAGCGAACCGCGCTTAACCCATCCACTCCATGTCCAAGTTGTGCCGCTTGTTGGTGTCCCCAAAGTCCTACTCAAATAAGCAGACGCACTAGAACGCAACCGAACACTACGGCTGATCTTGTAGCCGCTAGGACGGGTAAAGAGTTCTTTGATGTGTGAAAACATTATGCGAACGCCTGTGCTACTGTGCCATACCAGTTCGTTCCATCACTCACAAATGCAAAGATGTCTCGTCCTGTTGTGGCTGTGGTTGTCAATGTAGGTGCTGATCCACCAACCCACTTCACAGATGTAAATGTCCCTGTGCGTGAGCCAGTTCCATCTTGCACAGCAATCAGAATGAACGACTTTCCAGCCGTTGCTGTTGGCATAGTGAATGTGCAGTTGCCTGTCATGGTCACAGTCTGCACGGTGCCGTTGGTCAAAGACAGTGTTTGAGATGTGCTGGAGTTACCAATTGCAACAACGCCTTCTGTGTAATTGTTGACAGTTGGATTAGTCAGTGTCTTAGCTGACAGTGTCTGTGTATCTGTAGTTCCAACAATTGTTCCTGATGGGCCAGTCATCGTGGCTGCTGTACCAAGTCCAAGGTTTGTACGAGCAGTGCTGGCAGTTGCGGTAAGTTCTGACAGGTTGTTTGATGTCAGCAGATATGAAGCACCAGACACATAAGCCGCAACCCATGCACTACCTGTGTACAGTCGCATCTCAGGTACTGTAGTGTTGTAGTACAAAGCGCCAGCAACCAGCGCATTTCCGTCATTGTCTACAGATGGATTGCTGGACTTAGATCCAAGGTAGCGATCATCAAAGCTGTCATATGCCGCCAAGGTTGCATCTCGTGCGGCTTCAGCAGCAGTCTGTGCATTGCTTGCATTTGTCGCTGATGTGGACGCATTTGATGCCGATGTGCTGGCACTGCTGGCGCTGGTTGACGCAGCTTGTGCATGGTACTTGGCAGAGTATTCTCCACCAGCCACAGCACCAGATGTCTTGGTTGCCCAATCATTAGCCAGGATCGCAGAAGCGGCAGCATCGTTAGCGGCATCTACTGCATCTTGAATGATGCCAGCGTCAATCACCAAGTCCCATTTGGCAGAATCTGTGTTGGTAGAAATAGGTGTAGTTCCAGAAGATGTATGCGCTGTATTAGCACGATACACACTGCTGTTAGATGAGTCTTTAACCAAATCACGAACTGAATACGATGTGCCTGATGCCCAGTTGCCACGCCAGTTACCAATGTCTTCACCAACAGTTGGATTGCCAAGGCTGTCAAAAGCCAGCGTTTTACCAGCACGGCTTGTCTTGCTTGGCAACACCATGTTGATATCGGTAGGGTCAGTAACAGGCGCTTTCAATCCACGCTCTGCCTTTTCATCAGTCTGTTGGCTGAAGATAACCAAGCTGTCAAACTCATCGTTCAGCGAGTTGGCAAATAAGTCGCCACCAGTCACAAAGTCTGTTGCTCGTGCAATTGCTCGGTCACCAACCAATGTGATGTTTTGAGCAGATGTCGCAGCAACAACCAGAGTAACTGAACCAGTACCATTGCTATTGATCGTGACTGTGTAATCAGTGGTCAGTGTCAGCAACGTGCTGTTCTTGTAAACAGCAATGTCAGTGTTAGCCAGAATCTCAAAGCTGAAGCTATATGGCCCAACTCCAGCAGAGCCAGTGTATACAACTCTACGAGTTACGTCAGAAATAGGGTACGCCATTATTTAGCTCCTTGTCCAAATTCTTTAAGTTTTTGTGCTTTGTCTGCAATGCGTTGCTTGATGTCTGCTCCATAGATGCTGTCTTCAATTAACAGAATCTTAGATTTCTCAAATACATCAGAAAAAGCTTGCTTCACATAATTCTGATAAACAATCAAATCATTCTTGTTGTTGTCTTGTTTGATCATTTGTATGACTGCGCCAACTTCTTTTTCTAGATTCAGCTTGTCATTGGCAATTCGCAACATCTCATTGTATTCTTCAGTGGTCAACTTTGTACTAGTTGATATTCCAGTACTCTGATCTTTCATGCCAGCTTGACGGCTAGGCATCGCAATATTTGCATTTAACTGAATAAGCGCCTGATCAACATCAGACTGCTTGCCTTCTTTCATACGCAATGGTGACCATGAGTATTCGTGAGAAACTGGCTCTGACCAAATGTTAAGCATTGGTGGCAGATCTTCAGACAAGCCAGGTGTCTCAGACTTCCACTTATTCACGCCATCCATCAAGCCTTTCAAACCAGCAGGCAAATTGGGATCTGCTTGGTAGTCTCTACGCATTGGGTCGATCTTCTCTTTGGTGCTTGACACCAAGCCAGACAAAGGCTCAATTGCTTTCATGCCTGTATATGAGCCAATGCGAGTAATTCCATTGAGAATCTCAACCAGATGTTGACGGCTGTTTGGAACATTTCCACCAAGCAATGTGGTGATATTGCTCACGCCAGTCAGAAATGGATGCTCCAGCATGTAGTTGGCAACACCAAACACCAAACCACCAGCCAATGCATTGATACGACCATCGTCTTCTTCATATCGTGCATAGTCCACATAGTCAGCAGACATGCCCATCAAAGCGCCAATAGGCTCCATGCCCTGATAGCTCAAGAATACCTTGCCCTGGTAGTCGCCAGAACCAAATCTAACCATGCCAGGAAATTGCGAGAAGTCTTGACGAACATCTTCTGTAATACCGCTGACATCAAACACAAAGCTGTATGGTTGCCAGCCTTGGCGCTCCATGGCTTGGCGTGTTCCTTTGTCACCAGGGCCAGATCCTGTGATAGTTCCATTGGTAGCCATCTGGCTAAAGCCATAAATAGCAGTGCTTCCAAGACCGACTTTTGTCAGAGCCATGTCAGCATCTTTACCACCTTGCTTCATTGCCGCCAAGAACGAAGTGGTAAATGGAGCAAGTGGTGTCCGCTCAACAGCTGAACTCATGACATTCACAGGCGTTGCAATGAATGGCAATTGAGTACGCAATGCAAAGCCAGTTGCAGTATTTGGTGTCATTGCTGATTGCAATTGACCAGCCGTTCCTTCAAGCTTTTGTGTAAATGTTCCAGTTTCTGCAAGACCAGCAATGTAGTCTGGCGGCTCCAACAAGAATTGATCAATGGCGTTTGACTTTGCTTTCAATGCATCTTGAACAGAAGCACCAGATTTCAATGCATCATCAAATGTCTTGATGCCAAGGCGTGTTGACTCAGCAGCCAATTCATAGGTGTAGTTCACACCCTTAAAGAATTCGTCTGATGTCATCAATGAACGACCAGGTAATGTGGTCACATAGTTGATAGCCTTGATACCAGTAGACAGCAATGATCCATCAGCTTTGTAGTTGAACAACTCCATGCGTGATTGCTGTCTGGCAATCTTTGTTGGATCAGACCAGCCTTTTGGTACGCCATTGACAAACGCATGAGACATCAATTCCCAGCCATTTTTAACAGCTGTAGATGTAGATGCCAACATGGTTGGAACTTCAAGCAATGAGTATGCATCATCACCACCAAGACCAATGCCCTGACGCAATGTGCCAACTGTAGAAGCAACAGCACGTTCAGTCATGCGCCATGGCAAAAACACAGTGTTGCTCAATGCATTCTTCAGATGTGTGCCAGGGCGAGACAGAATGCCATTCACATAGACTGTAAACAGCTTCTCCCAAGGATTACCTTGAGCCATGCTCTTGATGAGGTTTGCTTTGCCTTCTGGAGTCTTTGTATCCAAATATGTTTGTGCAAATTTGACGATGTCTGTCTCATTGCCAAAGTTCTCAATGATTGCTGAAATATCAACAGCACCATCACGAGGCATACGCATCACAGCCAAAGACTGAGCGACATTGGTCTGATAACCCTTGACGCTTTGCTGAAGCAGATTGTGGAAGTGAATTGTCTGAGCCATCTCTGCCAGCTCAGTTGGAGTAGCAGATCCGTCAGCTACTTTGGCAGCCAGTCCATCCAAGTGCTTGGCACTGGCGACCATGGCATTAAGCGCCTTATAGGTATTCTCTGGGCTTACTTCCAGCTTACCGCTAGTGATGTCATCAATGAACTTTGGGCCAATGCCTGCGCCTTCAGCGGCTGTACGCACATCGTCAAATGTAATAGTCTGGGTCTTGATGCCAGACATATTGTTCATGGTTTCAATGGTTGACTTGATGTCTTCCGTTGTCTCCATCTTTGGCAGATTGAATACTGTCTCAGGTGGAACTTCTGTTACTGGATCAGTAGTAGCACGAAGTTTTTGCACTTCAGCACGTTGGCTAGTAAAAGCTTGTGGCGTTATTTCTGGCTTTGCATTAGCTTGTACTTTGGCGGCAATCTTTGCCTCAGTTTTGCTTGTAGTTACACCAGCATTAATGGCGGCTTTTGTAGTATCTTCAACCGCAGCGGCTGTAGCGGCTTGCGGTGTAACAGGAGCAACTGGAGGTTTACGAATGTCAACCTTACTCAGCTTCTTCAATACTTCACCAATAACTTCACCACGACCACCAGCTATTTGAATACCATCTTCAGATGGCATTGGAGCCACAGGCATGTCAACAGCTTGTTCTGGAATAGGCGCAGCAGCCAATTGCTCTCGTTGTTGTTGATCAACGAGTCCTTGATTCATTTCATCAAGTTTGAGATCAAGTTGCTGGATCGCCATTATTTTGCTTCCTTAACCAATGACTTGGCTTTCTTGACAACGCTCTTGCCTACATTCTTTGCCGCTTGTGCGCCAGGCAATACATTTATTGCACCTACAGCAGTCTCAATTCCAGCCGATACAAGATCACCACGCTTGGCAGATTCAATACCTTCTTGGACTGCCAGAACACCCTCTTCAGTGTACATTGGAAGCATGACTGTGCCAATAGCTGTACCGATACCAGGCAAGCTTGCCAAAGCATCTACAAGGCCAATTGTTGCTGGCAGATTACTGCTGGGGCCACCAATGAAAGATTGTGCGTTCTGACGGGCTTTGTAGCGGTCTACGCCAAGGTTTTCCAGAACTGCTTGCAGTTTGTCAGCAGCTTGCTGGCGCATGGTCGGATCAAAGGACTTCATCTCAGCCTGAACTTCACCAGAATAGGCAGTCTCAGGTAAGTTGCGAGATCCAGCTTCAGCAACCAAAACATCACCAGGTTGGCTTGTGCCAGGTGCTTTTTCTGGCATAGGTTCAATAATAGGATCAGGTGCTGGGTAGAACACGCTATCCCAGTCTTTACGGAGTTCTCGTTCTAGACTCATAGGTTGTCCTTAAAGTCTTTCTTAAAGCCATTGATGCGCTTCTTGTCATCTTCACTTAATCCCTCAATTGTTGATGGATCAACCCTATCAAGAGACAAGTTAGGTTTCTTAACTTTTGGATTTTTCTCAAAAAACCTGTCGTAGTTTTCTTGAGCTGTGCTACGTTTTGTTTGTTTATCTTTTACAAACTTGTCGTTTCCATATTTTTTAAGAGCGTTCTCAACAGCTTCTTCAGCAGTTTGGTATCGCATGACACCTTTATCACCAGGAACCATTTTGCCCAATTCGGATTGATACAAGTTTGTCAGATCAATTTTCTTCTGCAACTTTTCTTTGCCAGGATCAATAAACTGACTGACAATTCCAGCTTCACGATCAATACGCTGTATTGCAATATGTCCTTGGTTGTCAACAAGCGCACGACCAAGAGACTCAAACTCAGATGTACTCATGCTCTTTGCATAAGGCACAAGGTCTTTAATGCTCTTGTATCGACCACTCTTGATGCCTTCATAAAGCTGCATCGATAGAACTGGGTTTGGTTCAGCAGTCTTTGGCTTGAGAAGATCTTGTGCTGTAGTCAGGTTAATCTCATCAAGGCTAATCAGTTCAATAGCAATTTCTCGTTTGCGATTCGCTGATGTCTTTGGATTCAAGAACTCAATTTGAAGTTCATTACCCTTGACTTTGTTGGCAGCTTTAACTTCAGCGGCATTCGCATCTGCCAAAGACTTAACTTCACTAACAGCCTTCATCTGTTGGCTTTTGACTTTAATTTTTGTTTCTTCATCAAGGCCGTTATAGATGCCAGTCATTTCACCAAGATCACCTTTGAGCAATTTCTGTGCGGCAGCGCCAGCAGTTGGTGCAAATGTTGGGTCTGCCAACTTAGCTAGTACAGCGCCAACCTTGGCTTCATTGACAATCTTGTACGCTTCAATAGCGTACTTGTTGCTACCAGCCATCACAATGCTTGTCTTGTTGGTAAATGGCTGAATGACGTTTTGCAATATAGCTTCAAGATTTGCTGAGTCCATGCCAACTGAGGCATAAGACTTGATGACATTTTCAACAATAGGCTTCAGGCTAACAAGAGATCTCTCTTGCTCTGCTGTATAGAAAGCCTGTCTATTGCGCTCATCAATCTTCAGTGCTTGTGCATAGGCAGTATGACCAACAGTAGCCATTGATGCACGGAACTTGATAGATGTCTCAGGGTCAAGTGCTGTCAACACACTGACCGTTCCATCGATGTCATCACGCAAATCTGCTTGCAACTTAACTGGATCAACTTCACCACCAGCTTCCATCTGAGCCAGACGGTCAGATAAACGATTCTGGAAATTGATTTGTAACTCATTGCCCAAAATATGAGCAGATGCTTTGTTGTAAGTTTCAGTAAAGACAGTACCAGCGCCTTCAACAACAGGCATCACGCCAGTAGTTTTAGCAACATCCAATTGTTCTTTTGTTGGTGGGAAATCAATAGAGTATTTAAGGCCAGCCTTCTGTGCCTCAGTAAATGCTTGCTGATTAAAGAACGCAGTCATGCGATCTAATTGACCTCCAATGTCAGCATATCCCTGCGCCTGTGCTTGTTGCAAGGCAGTGGATAGGCGTGGCATATCAGCGTACTGAGCGCCTATATTTTCATAGCGTGGTAAGTCTGCCATTGTCATGTACCTGCTGGAGTTTTAACTTGCTGATATTGACCATAAGCCATTCCAGCTTGTCCAACAGCTTTAAAGATCGCCATGGATTCTGTTGTGTCAGCAGCAGAGTACAAAGACTGAGATTGAGCCAATCCACCAGCCGAAGCCAATTCAGCATTTTCTTTGCTGATTTGCATTTCTTTTCCAGCCTTCATTGCATTGAACTGCTCAAGCGTCAAAGGACTACCAGTCATTGGATCGATGCCACCAGCCGCAGCCCTGGCACGGATTGTTCCAGCCAAACGCAATTGACGTTCAAAGATTTGATTGGCTTGCATGTTGTAGTTCAAGGCATTTTGACGGCCTTGCAACTCAGCTTGTTGAGCTTGGATTCGATATTGAGAAGCCTGTGCAGATGCACTTTGTATTGTTGATACGGCACTGGCTGCTGCGGATATTGCTGCTATGACTGCAAATGACATTATGTGCCTCCGTACACTGAGAGCTTATATTCCAACCCAAGTAAGGTTAGCTTCAAAGGCAGGTTTTGACCAATGGTAATTGAGGCATCATCAGAGTACCCAGATATACCACCAACTGTTTTTGTTCCTGTAAACACAGGCATTCCGTTGTCCAAAATATCGTTTGTGTCAAATGTGCGGATTGGCACGAGATTGTCATTCACCAAAAGGTGTTGAGTTTGGTAGAGGATCGCATTGACTTCAATGATACGCTTGACAAAACCAACACGCACACCAACAGACAAACGAGGCTCAATCGGCAATGTCTTGATCGTCACAGTGAAAGGCAAGCCAACTTCGTAGCTAGTTGTGCTATCTCTGTCAATCGTGATTGATCCACCGCCACTGACAACTTCATCTGACAGCACACTTCCATCAGCAATCACATTCAGTGTTTTGCCAATGTGTGGCAAGCTTGAGATGGTCTTGGATGATGTGGTTGTACCGATAAAGCAGCAATCAGTGAATGTGGTTGTATCAAAGATCTCAACATAGTATTTGTCAACACTGTTGAATGTGCGCTTGACAACGACATAGATGTCTTCAATGTCAACGCCAATATCCTTAAACAATCCATCAGTAGTCAGCTTGCTTGGAGCCACCACATTTTGCTGGCGCAGAATTGAATAATTGGCAATTGTTCCATCGCCATTCAACATCAGCAATGCATCTGTTTCTTCAGTGCTGGTTGCCTTACGCAATGCAAGCTCAACTGGATTGACAATTAAATGGCTAGACAACAAGCTGATTGATGTACTGACATACGATAAAGTTGTATCGCTGTACAAGAATTCATTCAGGGCTTTACCCTGGCGCTGGACATAGATCGTGCCAGACTGCAATGTCTGCACACGCATGCCTTCACGAGAACCATTGCGGCTGACCGTCTTCACGAAGAAGTTGGTAGGTGTAATTGGATCTAGACCAGACTGTGGTACATAGAACTCACCGCCAGTTGTGAACACCTGCAAGTCACGACCAGTGATGATGTCAGTGATGATGTTCAGGCTGTTGGTGTCAAGAGTGGCTTCAACGGCATCATCGTCATAAGCCTGGTCAGGATTGAAGTCAAAGAACTGACCAACCTTGCTTCCCCACAATGTGGATGGACGAGACTTACTGCCACCAAAGTACAGACGGCCTTCATGGAAAGTACATGTACGAGGCCAACCTTTACTTGAAGACCAAACATCTTCATAGCCAGACTCATATTCCCATGAGCCAGAAGCAATAGCAGATGTATTGAAGAATGGAATCTCAGTAACAGCACTGACAACAGTGGTGCTTGTGTACGCCACAATCCTTGCACGGCCTTGCGTAGTGCCATTGACATACTGACCAACACTGCCAGATGTAAATACACCAACAGATGCCGTCAGTGTGATAGCACCAGATGTTGCACTAGGTGTCAGTGTTGCCGCTGGGTTTGTCAGTGTGACTGTGAATGCGTATTTTGGGATGCCAACAAACGAAATGTTGCTTGCAGTCCAAGTTGCATCAGATCCACCACGGACAATCTTGATTGGATTAATGTCTTTGTGCGTGATGATCAGCGTATCAGCAGACTGAGTCCAACACATTGTTGACAGAATCGAACTGGTGATAGCAGAAATAGACAGGTATGGATTGCCACTGCCATTAATATTGGTAACAAGTGCTTTGTCTTTGAAGACATACATGCGCTGATTTGTGAAGATCAGCATGTAGCTCTCATCAACAGAGAACTCAAAAGCAACAGAACGAGTACCACTGGCAGGACTTGCTGCGCTTGGGATCTCCATCAAGTACTTCAGGCCACCTCGTCTACGAACACCGCCTTGAGGTTGCACGACAACATTGGTCAATGTCTCAGCACCATTCTTGTATTGATCAAGGTCAACCCTAGCCCTCAACAGCGGATCAAGCTCACCGCTACTGAAGTTGGTTTGCATTGAAACAATTCTGGTCATCAGTTTCTCACTTCAATCAAGCTGAAGTCTTCAAATGCCTGAGTTGTATTGCCTTGACCATCAATCACCATGGCTGTACGGAAGTAACCACCACGGTTGTTTTCAGCAGGCGAACCAACAGCAACTTGCTGCCAGTATTGTGTCTTTGAGATCTGATCTGTAATAGGGTCTGCCAAGTGCCATGCCATCATGTACTTGAGCAACTGAACAAAGTATGACGGCATCTGAGACTCTGTCGGCTCAAACTGATAGTCAATCACAACTTGTTCATAGTTTGTCAACAGCTTATCACCTTGGATAGTCCAGTCACTGAATGTGCCAGCGCCAATGGCAGTGCTGTTATATGCTCGTCTAATAGCACCCAGGCGGTCAGACGGCAATTGGTATTCGTATTTGTATTGGTTGACAGGTGTGTTGATCGTTTGAGCCAACGCTACCTTCTTGAAACTGAAAGACCATGGATAGGCTTGCAGTGTGGAATTCTTTACGCCAGGATACAGGCGGTCACAGGTGTTGGAAGCTGTAGTTCCCTCATTGAAAGATGAGATCGATTTTGCACCCAGCATCAGCAGGGCATCAGAGCAAATACGAATATCGGTATCACCAGCAGCCATTTGTCACCTCAGATGTGCGAATGGCCTGCCACCAGTTATCTAGTAGCAGGCCGATTCATTTGATACCGTGATTAGTCAGTATCGGTTGCGGTAACGGTCACACCGTCAGTGATGTCAACCACGCCAGAAGCGTTGCTGTTCACATAGGCTGTGGACATTACGGGAGTGCCGCCAGTGGCGCTGTAGCAGAAAATGATGTCGCCAACTTTCAACAACGATGCAACGCTGTTGAAGTAGCCAGAGGCACGAATTACTGATTGAGCGTCAGTGCTGGAGTAAGTCCAAATAGCAGGCGCATTGCCCGATTTAGACTGACCGCCTACGGCATTAAAGCCAGTTGCTGAGAAAGCCATTTTTATGCTCCTTATTCAGTGCAGGTGATTGCGACAATGCCACCAGCGTCAATAGCTGTAGCGCCAGCACTGAACATCGAAGACACCAACCAAGAGGTTTTCTCTGGGATGTAGTTGATTTCAGAACGAATAGCCATGCTTTCAGCCATGCCGACAGCCATCTTGTGGTATGCGTACACAACACGAGTTGAGCCTGAGCCACCGCCAGCCAAACCGCCTTCAGAACGATCACCAATAGTGATGAAGTTGAAGCCCATGAAGCTGGTGATATCGCCTTGCACCAAAGCCTTGACGCTGTTGAAGTCGCTGCTGGTAACAGCAGTCTCAGACAACAAGCTGGACAATTGTGAAGCGTGGATCACGATGGTGCGGTCTTCTGCGGGGACGTTTGCAGCATTGAGCAAACGAGCAGCGTCACGCAATTTAGCCATGTTCAAGTTAGTACCAGCACCACCAACGCTAGTAGCAACAGTCAGGGAAGTGCCTGAGTTAGCCAAAGCATCAATGATCATTTGGTCAGAACGACGACCGATGGCTTTACCAACCACCTGAACCAACTCTTGACGCTCGTCAAAGTTGACTTTAGATTGGTTGAAGATATCGCTGTATTCAGCAGCAATGTAGTCTGTCAGTGTGACTGTGGCCTGTGAGTAGGACACATTCAAAGGAGTCACATCAGTCTGAGGAACTCGGACTTGTGCAACGCCAGCACCAATTTTGGGGAACTTGTGAGAGGACGCAGTAACGCCAGTACGAAGACGGACAGTGTTACGCAAGACAGCATCAGCTTGATATGCTTGCTTCACTTCCGCATCAAACAGGGTTACAAAAGCGTTAGAAATGCTAACTGCCATTTGTTTCTCCTAGAAACGATTGATGAAAGAATTATCGCCAATGGTTGTCCAGAAGAATTCTGGGCCTAGACTTGTGCGTAACCCCCACACCAGGGAGCAGTCTACTGCTGTCATGGGCCTTTCGGTTGTCCATGTCTACATTGTAAAACACATTTTCCCAATACTGTCAACTATTTTTTGGCATAGCTTCCCCAAGGGTGGTAGCCATTGACTCCATCCCTCTCCCGCAGGGAGCATAGTTGTATGCTCTAGCCAGAGTACCCTTGAGGCAGCGATTCATCCAACACTGACTTGTCCCACCCATGTATCAGTGTTTACCCTAGTCCCTCGCTGACAGGCTAGTAGGGTTATCTTGGGGGTGTATCCAAGCCCTGTGTTTCTCGGGTTCAGTCCATGCAGACCATCAGCTAACGCGCCCTGACGGTTGTCTTGACTGCTTTTTCAGATTGTCTGGAGTCGAACCAGATAGACCTCTAACACACCTTGATGTATATCATGCGCTCTAGAAAACGCTATTCAAACAAGTAGCCACTGAAGAGGCGATGCACCAATTGTGCAACCGTGCCACCACATCACGCTTCAATCTGAAAAAACAGTCATTGTGAAAACAAAAAAGCCGCTTAATGATGCAACCTGGTGGAAGACCCTTTGGCGTTCTGACCTCTGGGCAAGTTACATCTTTAAACGGCTTATCTGCTGTCTTCCACGACAACGCATTCAGTATAGCCGAAAAAAAGCCCCTGTCAAGCAGGGGCTAATCACTCTTGGAGACAGTCAGCAACTGCTTGCCAACACCTCAACTATACATCTTCTCAAAGAGTCGTTCTACCTTGGCTCGGTAGGCAGGATCCTTTTTGTACTTAGGATCAGCAACCATGGATTCCAGCTCTTCCTTGGATACAGAACCTTCAGCGTCTGCTTTCAGGGTTTCCAATGGAACTCTGCCCTCATAGGTTTCCCGCAGCTTAGACAGGGCTTTGATGCCCTTGGCGGTGTCTCCCCACTTGGTGAACTCCTTGAACTCGTCATCGCTCCAGATGCCCTTGTTGACCATGCCACGACCCCAAGCAGCCATGTTGGAAATGATTGCCTTGGCATTGGGGCCAAGTGCTTCCAATTCCTGCTCCATGGACTGTTTAATGGATTCCTGCTGGTTGGCAGACATGCTGGATACTTCCTTGGCAAGATCCTCAAAGGCTTGCTGGGAGATACCATACTTCTGCGCCCATCCTGTGTAAGCTTGTGCCAGTGGGTCATCCTCTGATAGACCAGCCGCTTCCAGGTTGTATTTGCCATCTTCTGGGGGTTTGTGAGCACCTGAACGGAACTTCTTCTCCAACTCCACATAGGACTTGCTGATGCCCTCCAAATCAGGCTCAGACTTGTCTTTGTTCCAGAACTTCTCAGGCCAGAAGTCAGGACGCTCTAATGGGCCATCATCTTGTTCTTCACCCTGAACATGGGGAATGCTCTGCTCTTGGCCCTCGGTTGTCTGCTGTGCTGGCGCTTCTTCGGCTGCGGCAGCTTCTAGCAGGCCAGGGTTGTCATTTGCTTCGCTCATTGTTTTTCGCCTTTCGTATGCGGTTTTCAATATCACGGATCACGCTGTTTTGCCCCTCTCGGAACATTCCCATCGATTGATCCGCACCAGGTTGCCAGCATGGTTGCTCAAGATAGAACTCTCGCATCCACGCCAACACCATCTTTCCCTCATCAGTGGCAAAGGCTCTTGCCATCTGGAGGTTCAAGTCAACACCAGCCTGATCAGGCACATAGTCTGGCACTGTCTCTAAGTCTTCCCACGTCATACTGGCATACCTTCAGGCGCTGGGATGGCTCCCTGCTGTTGAGCTTGTGCCGCTTGTGCTGCCGCCTGCTGGATCTGTTTCATCTGAGCCTTACGCTCTTGGTCATTGGATCTCACGCTGGCTGGCACACCCAGTTTGTCAGCGATGTAGTCAATAGCCGCACCTGGCTTGATAGCCAACTGACCTTCTGGGCCAAGTCCTTGGGCGATCTGCATGAACTGGATGATGTTGTTGATCTCATCCATGTTCTGCGCCATAGCCAATGGGCTGACTGGGCTGACCTTTACTTCTAAACCATTAACACGCAAAGGCAAATTGATGATACCGTCGTCATCCATGACTTCCAGAATCTTGGTGACCAAAGGAATCATGGTTTCATTGATCAGGCGACCAAAGGCTGAACCCAAGTTCTGAGCCAGTTCCTTCATGCGCTCGACAACCTCAGTGGCAGATCGTGCGCTCATGTTG
>Ga0208147_1000146_pt1 | contig 27803 bp, 35 predicted proteins | sample DEB3_08_DNA_FD_184520 | JGI IMG/M metagenome (GOLD analysis project Ga0208147, IMG submission 184520) | Aqueous microbial communities from the Delaware River and Bay under freshwater to marine salinity gradient to study organic matter... | ecosystem: Environmental > Aquatic > Marine > Coastal ... | reverse complement strand
AGCCGAGATGCGCGACTGCCCCGTCGCATCCCCAGAGATAGAGGTAGGCGTTACAGCCACCACCTTGAACCCCCGCTGCAGGTATCCAGTCGTTCCGGTGTTGAGCAACGTGACAAAGCGAGCATAATGTTCCGCCGCTGTCTGGTTCCCGACCGATGAACGCATATCGTTAATGCCGATATTGACGGTGACGATGTTGTTTGCAGCGCCACCGGAATAGACCATCTGGAACCCGCTTGATGTGTCGTCGCGTTGCGTATCAAGGTCTACGCCGGTTATCGCGCCTGCGTAGGTATCCAATGCCGAGCCAGCAATGCCGATATTGATGACGCGGAAATTGGCGGGAATATAACCCGCTCCGGGCGCTGCGAGCTTATGGGCAATACCGTCCTGCGGGATAACTACGGTCGAGCTGGTATCGATGCACTCGGTAATACTGTCGCCGGTCATGATAATCTGGCCCGTAATGGCCTGTATGCCCCAATTAGCGACCATTTCAGCCGAGGCGGTATCCGATTGCGCGTTGGTGTATGTTCCTTTCCAGATCGCCAGTTCGTAGAGATCGTAGCAGTTGTCGGTTGTCCCGGTGACAGCGTTTGAGGTAGTTGCCTTGCCGCCGATAATCATGCCAGTGCCATTGGTGGCGGTCAGGGATGTCTGGGCCACGTCGTTCGTGCGCTCATTCATGTAGAAGCGCCCGCCGCCATTTGCTGTAGTGCGAGAGTTGAAACCAGCGACATGCAACTGCGCGCCGGGGATGAAGTGAGCGCCTATACCATTTGCATAGCTGTCAACCGTCCCGCTCTTGAGGCGAGCCGCTTCTGACGTACTTGTGGCGGCGTTTCCGCGCAGGATATACCCATTCGTTTGGGCTGTGTTCGTTGTGTCGTCGGTATAGGCAGAATACCGGAGAGACAGCAGTGCGAAGTCTGTGCCGCGCGTAACCTTCGCCACACGCCAGACTGCGAACACCATCATCTGCCGCATGTTGAGCGCGTTCAGGGCGTTGGCGATGATAAGGGCGGACGAGCCTGTGAACCGCCAGAACTTGCGCCCCAGCGCATCGGTCATCTGCACCGGGCCGATGGTGGCCGGAGTGGTGGCGGCTGCGGCCTGCTCCAGCGCGGGATAGGCAATGCGCAGCGTTACGTCGATGGCAACACCACTGGAATAATTGACGCCGATCAGCGGGCGCACAAAGGCTGTGCTGGCGTTGGCAGTCGTGCCGGAGTTGGTGAAACGGGTCGCCGTGCCGGTAACGGCAGCGGTTGTGCTGATCTGCTGAAGGACTGCTGCACCGACATCGAGAACGTTGGTCGTGAGCGCGATGGAGGAAATATTGGTCTGAGAGCCGCCGACCACCGAAAGCGTCGCACTGCCAGACCATGCCTGCGCATTGACAGCGGCAATAACACTGGCGGCTTCCATCAGGATGGTCGTAAAAGTGCCGGAAGTGGTGCCGTTCAGCCTGATATCGACATAGGCCATACCCTTTTCCGTGCCGGTACCGATAACGCTTGTCGTGAGGCCCGCTGCGCCGCCTATGCTCCAGTTCGTCGGCAGTGTGCCGGGTGTTCCCGCCACAACGCCCACCATCTTGGGGTTCTTGATCGTATTGGCACCGATGGCAGCCACGCCGACTACCCCAGCAAGACCGAGGAGATCGGCGCAGTCCAGCACCTTGTTGCTGCCATCGAGTGTCGCGGTCTGGCTGTTCGGGTGATAATGAACCGTAGGCGTGGAGGTAAATGTCGTCGGAGACGTGTCTGCAACGGGCGCGGCTACGCTTGGCGCGGTGTTAGTGGTAAGCCCTAGCGCTAAAGCTAGCCCCATGCTCATTGCGGTGTCTCCGTGAATGTGGTATGTGAGAAAGGGTGACGCGGCGGCGTGGATGGACACGCCCGTGGAGCGGTTAGACTCAAACCTTGGGTGAAGCGCGACAAGCCCAAGGTCGTCAGATAGCCGGTATCAAGCCCGGCCCGCGTCACTTCACACCCCCAGCGATCATGTCATATTGTTTGTAACAGGCCTTCAGGGCGATGCGGGTTGTGTCGGCTCTGGCAGCTTCCCGGATAAGAAATTCCGCATCGTCGCCAAATAATCGTGCTCCAGTACATCCGCTGGCAGTTTGTCCATTGCCGGTGCTTTCGGTGGTGCCGGGGGCGGGGCGACGTGGACGCTTCCGCAGCTCGGCAAGAGCAGCATCGCGCTCAGCAGCCATGTTCTCGATCTCATCGTCTCGTTCCTTCTGAATCTGGTAGGCAGTCACCTTCCATGTGTTTTCGGTCGCACGCCAACGCTTGTCGGTTTCGGTCGTGATGGCTTCCATGACCTTGATGCGTGCGCTGATCTTCTCCAGCGCCGTCTGCGTCCATGCGAGGCGTAAGGTCTGGACGCCTGCAAAAATGGCGAGCAGGCCAATACCTATCAGCTTCCAGTGCGAGCGGGCGAAGGCTCCCGCACGGGGAAGCCATGCGAGAGCCAACGGGATCATGCGGCCAGCTTCTCGCGAAGAAGATAGCCTTCGAGCGCCCAAATCTTATTGCGGGCGTTATCGCGAGCAATCTTGCGGCCAATCTCCTTGTCAAAATTCTCCGGACTTGCGGCTGCGCTTTCGCCCGTAACGATATAGCCGTTGCGGAGCGTGAGCGCGCAAACGGTCATCGTTGTGCCGGGGAAAACGTGATACTGTTCCGACGCGATTGCAGCGTCGATCGCGTCAGGATTCAGGCGCGGGGCATTCAGGCCCTTGCGCTGAATTTCAGCTTCAATCTGTGCTTCATCCTTACTCATTTCATTCTCACTTTCAGTTTAATGCCGCAGAACCGCGCGGCCCGGATCGGCTGTGCCGAATTTCAATCACTCCATACGAACCCCATCGGATTAGGCTCGCGCCAGATCGTGTTGCCGTCCGCGTCCAGTAAGCCCGTATCGGTCGCCTCATGCTCGCTCACAGAGAGCGAAGGGATCATTGGAGCGTCTTCCGGTCCCAGATCGTCAGCAATCCACTGTGAGGGCCGTTTGCGGGTAAAATAGCGGCTCACTGCCCCGCCTCCTGCAAGCACAGCTTGCGCTCGTCTCGGCGGCGATTGAGCAGTCCTTGAACTTGGCGACCTCCGGCGTAGGACCATGAAAGAAAACCATTGCACGCGCCCACGAAGTCGCCTGCATTGAAGCGGCGCGCCACGGTCGAGCGGCAATAGGCGGCTGTGCCTATATTGTAGGAAAGCGAGATAGCCGCAGCGAACAGATAGGGCTTGTCCGCAATGATCGGCGTACACCGCGCTACATCAGCCGCGTAACGGTTTGTCAGCGCCTTATTGAGCATCGCCAGACACTCAGGAGTGCTATAGCGACGCATCGCGACATTGGTTTCGCCTACACAGACCGTGCGCACGCCCACAATATCATTATAGGGGTCGTTCCTGATGCCCTCCCATTTGACCACCAGAGGTGTCGCCAGAGCCAAAGCAGCCGCTAACCCTGCCGCAGTAGCCGACTTGCCCGGATTGGCTCTGATGGCTGCTGCAGCCTTATTTTGGACCACTGATCTTCTCCTGATGCGTAATGCGGGCGAGCGTCACCAGAACGAACAGGGCAACTGGCACGAACGAGGGGAGCCACGCGCGCATATCCGCAGGGATCTGGTTGAGCACCGCCAGCATGGTTTCAGGCGAGGCAAGCAGATACGCCCAGATAGCAGTCACAATCGCGCTGAGACGCACGGACCACATGCGATGGAATTTCTTCCAGTCGGCTATGAGCTTCATTTCAGCGCTCCCGCTACTGCCAGCTTGATCGCGGCCCAGATCACAGCGCCAATGGCTCCCATCGCCACGATGACCTTACTCATCGACTGCACCATGCCGCCAAACCATCGGACCGACTTCCACGCCTCGACAATCTCGCGCGTTTCCTTCACGTCTGTCTTAAGTTCCCCGACTTCCCCCGTCAGCTTATTCACTGCTTCGACAAGCGCCTTAACTTGCGTCTCCAAGCCCCCGATCCTCGCGTTTATGGTGGTGTGATCCGGTGTCATGGCCGGGATTCCATCGCCTTGATGCGCTTGTCCTGCGCCTCGACAATCGCGGCAAGCTCCTGAAGCGCCTTCACCGCCTTCAGGTAGAGGATCGAATAATTGACGCTCTTGGTGCCGTTGCCATCGACTGAAACGAGGCCGGGAGATACTTTCTCGATTTCCTGAGCGATAACGCCCAGATGCTCCGGCGCATTCTTGCCATCGGATTTGAGCTTGTATTTCCGAAAGCGAACCGCCTTGATGTCATCGAGTTGCGGGGTGGCATCTCGTATCCCCGTCTTGAATTTCTTGTCGGAAATAGCCCCGTAGCTGTTGTTCTTGTTGACCACATTACCGTTGGACCAGACCATTAGCTTCGGCTCGGTCGCGTCCCTGCACTCGATAAACATCTGGGTTGTGTTGTTCGGAGACGAACCGTCGAAAAACAGCTTAATGCCGTTAGGAGTAGAAGCGTGGGCATTCGAAACAACCGTTGACCAGGTGTTCTGGTCGGAGCGTAGTTCATGGTACGAACCTGTCGCCAACTTGGCCGATGCGCCGCGTACCGCCTTGAGGTGTCCTAGCACCTCCAGAGTGTCAGTTGGTCTTGTCGTGCCGCCGACATACAGTTTGCCGCCCAAAGCACTCGGTGCGGATGAATTGGCGTAAAAACTCCACTTGTTTGTGCCATCAACCATCTGTGACCAGAAGGCGATCGTCTTGGATGCGCCTGCTGTCATGTCATTGACGGCGACGCCAACAGCATTCCCGGTTACGCGAGTGGCGTGGCCGAAGTTACCTATTCCAACGCCATAGGCGTCCGTGATTGTGCCGGTGCCGTCGATGAGGTCAAGGTTATCCGCGCGGAATACAATAGCGGTTCCGATGGCGTCATTGCCTTCGTTGGAGATATGCCCGTTAATAACGTCGAAAGCAGTGATGTCACCAGTGTTGACGATGCCGAGTGCGTCGTTACCAAGACGCGCATACGCCTTGAGAGCAAAACCGTGAGTAAGTGTGCCACCGGTCGTCTGGATTTCAAGCTGGCCGGTGAAGCCGTCCACCTCAGCCATGCTGTTCGCGCCAGCTACAACCGTCTTGTTGACGATCCCGCGAAAATCGCTCAGGCCATCTGCGTTTGCTGTCACGGTGGTATCTATGTCGATACCTGCTACGGAATTCCCGCCGCCCGCTATGGTGCCGAGGTTTCTGGTGTTGAGTTTGCGTAGCTCATAACCCGCCGTTCCGGCTGCATAGCTGTTTGCGTCATCGAAGCCCACCATGCCAGCGCCTACCGAATCCGATGCGGTGGAGGCGAGGTTGTTGGAGAGGATAACACCCGGGTCATTCGCATCCGCAACATAGTCAACAACGGACCCGGCTGCTGTTTTCGTACGGAATGAATAGCTTGCGGCACTCGTGTAAATAGCGGCACGAGCGCCGTTATGGATTACAGCCCCTGCGGAAATACTGAGTGGCTGCGTTGCTACCTGCGTTAGCGCCGTATCCCAATAGACCGTGATCGGATTGGTTTCTGGGTCTTGATTGGCAACGCCGATATAGAGCGAACCATTTTCGAGAGGCTTGCCGTTAAGATCTGCGATGAAATTCTTCTGATAGATGATCTGCGTTGTCATTCGTCCACACCCCCGGCACTGGCGACAACCGGGGCGATTATGCGCGGGTCGCTATAGACATCGATGAAAGCCTTGACCGACTTCGCGGCCCCGCTTTTCACCTTCGACGCAACAGAAGGACGCGGTGCGGCTGCGCCTTCGGTTGCAGTTTCCTTTGCTGCGGTTTCAGCCGTGTATTCTGTTGCGCCTTTCAGCGTCTCAGCAGCGGCCTTCGCCTCTTTCATCTGCTTGACGACAGGGCCGATGGTCCGTCCGGCAGCTCCGCCAATGGCACCGCCAGCAGGGCCACCGATGGCAAATCCGGCACTAGCGAAAGCGCCCGTTACCTTGTTGTCCACATCTGCCATAAGGCGCATGAGTAGATTACCGGATCCGGATGGATTGGTCGTGCCGGTGATCGGAATCGTCACATCCTCGATGACGCGGCGCAGCTTCATGAGCTTGCCGAAATCCTCTGGATCAAGCAGAACCTTAAGCTTGTCCGGGCCAAAATCATCTATCGCGGAGCGGAGTTTAGCACCCGAAATGGCCTCGGTTATCTCACCGCCGATGTTCGTATTTTTGGTGGTCGCCTTTTCAAATATCTGCGCCAATCCATGCGCCTGTATGCCGCGCCAAGCCGCCTTGGATTTAACGGTTCCCTTGGACAGCAGAACAGCCTTGACCTTCTTCAGATCGCTGGTCGAAGCGAGAGCGCGACGCATGACAGCTTCCGGGGCAAGTTTCCCGGTCGAGGAGCCTTTCTTCCAGTCAACGATGTCCTGAATGATGTCCTTGTTGGCAAAGGTCTGCTTCTGCTCGGCAACAGCCTTGCGTGCCGTGCCCAGAGCTTCCGATATTTTTCCTTTGCCGCCCTGCGCCAGCTTGGTCGCCGTCTCCTCGACCACATCGTCAATGACGCGCTTTAGTTCCTGCGTGAGCTTCATCGGCCCATCGGCAAGATACTGCTTGGAAATGACGGTGCGGAACTTGTCGGCATTATCGAGGCGCAGGGTTTCAGGTTCGCCACGGAACTTGATGGTCTGCCCATCATCGAGCTTTACCGTGGTAACGCCCGCCTCGTTCGTAACGGCTCCCGTCGCTTTATCCACCACGACAGGCTCGCCAATGAGGCCATAGCGCGCAGCTTCCTGCTCAATCACCTTCTTGACCTGCTCGGGAATATCAGCCTCAGCCATCAAGCCTTCGATGCTGTGTCTGATTTTGGTCGCATCGAGTTCAACCGGCGCACCCAATTCACGCGCCTGCTTGTAAAGCTCATTGACGCCTTGCTGCCCGAGATCGCGTAGTTCCCGCACCGCTTCCTGCACAGATGCACCGCGTTCTTCTGCTGTCGCAGCGGTGTCACCAAAGGCTGAGCGGAACTGTTCCGATGCTGCCTTAACCTGCTCCTGCTGCGTCGCCTTGAACTGACGCATCTGCTCGGCCTCGGGGCCGTTGCTCTTGGAAAGACGCTGTTCCGCGTCCTGAATATCGAAGTTTTTGGTCGCTTCGCCGCGCGTATAATCGACACCAAATTCTTGCCCTGCCTGCACACGATCAAGCGCGGTCGCGGGAGCGGCAGAAGGTGGAGGGGTAACAGATTCCGCTTCAGGTGCGGCGCGAACCGGCTGCGGCTGTTCTGCAACAGGTTGCGAGGCTGCGCGCTCAGGCTGTTCTGGCGCTACCGGCGCGTCATTGGTTGCCTCTCGTGCGACCGAAGGGGTTTGTTCGTCATTCGCTGCCCAGCCTGCCTCTTCCGGTGTGCGCTCATAGGCTTTGACAACATCTTCCTGAGTAACCCCGTGACGGGCTGCTATCTCCTGCCCATCCGGGGTAAGATTGCCTGCCTCGTCGATAACAGCGGAGCGGGGGACTTCCGCAACCACATCGGGCAGCGTCTTGGGCGCGCGGATACGTGTCGCGGCTTTCTCACCAGCTATGACGAGGCCAGCGGGGGTAACACCACCCGCCAGCCCCGCCACGAACTGCCCGACTGGTCCCGCACCGGCCTGCCTTGCAGTTTCTTGGAAATACCCTGACAAGCCGCCAGAGGTTACTTCAGTCAATGCGGCAATAGGACTTGTCGCCAGCACCGGGAGCAGTGGCAGCACTGATGCTGCGCCCTCATTAAAGGCAGATGCGCGGCGCTCGCTCGCGTTTCTCGGCTCAGGAACACCCATTTCCTGTGACTGGGCATCAACTTGGTCTCTGAAGGGAGTGGTAGATAAATCCGTGCCAACTACGCCGTTAACGATGCTGTTAAGAGGCCCAGCTACTATATCCGCAGGCATCGCCAACCCACGGCGCACCGCGCCAAGGCCGAGATTGACATTATCCATAAAAGAGCGAGGCTTAGGTGCCTGGAGTTTTACACCTTTGGGGAGTTGAGCTTCACCGCTCTTTACAAGGCGCTCGATCTCTGCCCGCGCCTCTGCGTCGTCATCCATCTCCCCGGAATTGTAGGCATGAATCAATTCAACCGGCAGCACATAGCCGGACTTGGATTTGACGACATTCTCAAAGCCCGGAGGTGGCACATAGTTCTGCTGGTCGAAAAACGCGGCGTCCTGCGGGGTCATTCCCCCCGGCTTTCCGACTTTAGCTCTCGCCTGCCAGACCTTGCGCATGTCAGGGCCGGTGTTTTCGGAACGCTGGCGGGACACACGATCATAGGTGGACCCGCCACCGTCAGATGCTGGATCACCTCCTCCCGTTACCCGGTTGACATAAGCCTTGGTGCGCTTGCCCCGATTCGCCCGATCCGTGCCGCCATGATATTCGGCTACCGCAGCGGCCTTGTTGCCGCCGTTCCGGTCGAGGTTTTCCTTGAGGATAAGGCCCGCCGCCTTCGCGGCCTGCTCCGGTCCTGCATAAGCATCGACGCCGTAGCGATCCTTGATCGCGGCACGAGTCGATGGGATGATCTGATAGACCGTGCGCGCACCCGCCTCCGATACCTGATCGGAATTAGACTTCTCGCCCTTGGTGCGGATGTCCGCCAGAAAGCCGGGGGGAAGGCCAAGGTCTTTTTCAACCTTGCTTTCTGCCTTGGCGTACAGGGGATGGCGGTAGCTCGTCATCGCCCGCCCCCATATTTGCCGAGGAGCGTATCAACCGTAGGAGGGGGGTCTTTCTGTTTCGACTTTGCGCTGGCGTACTTCATGAAGCCCGAGAACGTGGTTCCACGCGTGATTTGATAGCCTCCCATGTTCATGTCGCGCTTGGCCGGGCCAAGGTTGCCGTTCGCGCCGATCCATGCGGTCTTACTGTCCTCAGCTTGGGCGATGGACGCCTGAGCCTTCGCCATCACCTCAAGATAATGCGCGACATAGGTTGGGCTGGCATTCTGAGGGGGGAAGCCCTGAAACAGGAGTTGCCGGTCGGCATCAGACATCGCGCCGGGCATGTCCTTGCGATTGGCAAGCGCGGCCTTGTTTAGTATCTGTGTTACCTCGGCACGGATTTGCGTGTATCCGTTCTGGCTACCAGTCATTTTCTTGAAGGCTTCGTAGGCTGTAGCCGCTGGGCCAGCGGATAGCCCAGCGAGCTTAACCTGCTGGGCCAAGTCATTCATGCGACCCGCAAGGGCATTAGCCGTCACTGCCTCGGCAGCGGAGGCATTCATAACACCTACGGAATTGGGGTCTGGCTTCGCGCCATCCTGATACATTTTCTCAAGCGCGAGCTGGGTTGTGGTGGCCAATTTGTCTTGCTCAAGACCGAGCTTCGCCCATTCGATCTTGCGCGACTCCGTCATGTTCTGGATGTCGGCGCTGATCTTCTGCCTGTTAGCGTGCTCGGTCGCCAGATCGCTTTCGATGACCTTGGGCGCATAGTTGGCCTCAGTCGTCGCTTTATCTGCAACGGCCTGCGCCTCCTGCACCTTGGCAGGAGTAGTTTGTTCGATAAGGCTAGTTTCCGCGCCGGTCTTGGCGGCGGTTGCAAGCTGGCTCGTGCCTTCAGGCGCCTTGGTCGGGTCAGAGACGGCGGCAATCATGCCATTGATGACACCCAAGGCCCCAGCATCGTCATTGACAATGTGGTCAAGCATTGCTTCTTCATCAGCGGTATCCTGCCCCGCTGCTTTTTCGGCCTCTATCCGCTTACGGAGAGCCTCAGCCGCCAAATCTTTCTTGCCAGAAGCGAGATAACCCTTGAGGTCATACAGGGTGGAAAGATTGCTCTGTTGCTGCTGTGTGGACTGGCTCCCCCACGCCTCTTTCGCTGCCTCACGGTCCTCAGGATAGCGCAGGAAATACACCCGGTAATTCTCTGGGGTGGGTTGCCGCGCAAGAATTTCCTGATCCTTGGCCTTCTGCTGCGTACGCAACAGGGCGACTTCACGTGCCTGTCTTACCGCATCGTTGTTCTCGCGTGTGATCTTCTCGTTGTATGCATCGGCGCGGCCCTTATCGAAGGACTCCGCAGGGGAGTTGCCGAGCACCTGCCCCATGAACAACTGGTTCATCTGGTTGACATCCCAAGGCATCAGATCACGATCCCTACCTTGGAAGCCAGCTTGGCTAATGAACCATTCCCGTCCAACTCACCGACTGCGCCAGCGATATTGTTAAACATATTGCTCTTAATTGCCGCTCGCTGAAGGATGCCAGATGCGTTCACATCGCCCTGCTTGCCAAAAAGAGATGCTATGCTTTCCGCATTTGCCGCGCCCAAGCCCTCAAGGCCGGTGACAGCCTGCAATCCAAGTCCGGAAACACCGCCCAGATTAGAAATGCGGTCCTGATAGACCTTCGCCAGCGTATCAGTGCCGACACGAGCGAGCGCGTCCTGCGTATTCCCCCCGCGCAACCCACCTGTCGCCGAAGCGTTAGCCAGCGTCGTGTCAACGCCGTTCCTGAACAGCGCCTGATAGAGTGGGCTTTCCTTTAAACTCTCAATCGCCGCGCCTTGGTTCGCAGTCGAAGCGCCTTCCATGGTAGTGAATGGTGTGAGATCAAACCCGGCAGCAGAACCATATTTATCGTAATGGGCCTTCGCATAGTCCGCGAAGGACATGCTGTCGCCCTTAGCAAATAGATTCTGCCCGTTATGTGATGTGTAGTAAGCCGCGAGGCCGGGGTAGGCCCGCCCATATGCTTCCCAATCAACCTTTTCTGTGCCGGGCGATGAAAGGCCGAGAAGATTCAGCAGTTCCGATTGTGCCGATGCACCTCCGCCTGTCCACGGCTGAGACAGGTCTTCCGCTTTGCCGAATTGCGTGTTGAGGGTGTCGATTCCGCGATTCAGGAAGGCAATCTGCTCGGCCTGTGCCTTCTTGCTCGCCTTTTTGGACGAACTGCCTCCCAAGATGGAAGCGCCGATCTTAAAAACTGATCCGAGAAGGCCCAAGGCTGTCAATCCGTTGTGGATTGCCCCGGCGCAGGCATGTGACAGCCGATGCAGAACGGTATTATAATACCTCTTCTATGTCAAGTTTCCGTTTGCTTCCATATCAGTGATGAGCGCTGCAAGTGTGCGAGATACGATCTGAAGCGCACCGGCTATAGCTTGCACTTCTGCCTGTGTTGGTGGAGAGGAGATTGTCGGCGCAGTATAGGTCGCGAAAGTCGTCCGGCTTAGCGTCCCTGTAGGCGTTCCATATGTTCCGGCAGAAGTAACACTGATAACTCCGGTCGTATTATCATATGTGATACCGTTTCCATCAGACAGGCTGGTCCGGGCGCGGGCTTGGGTAAAATAAAGATTGGTCGCGCCCTCGGCTATATTGTCAGTATCCAGTCCGAATTCCTGCACATCAGTAACGCGGCCCTTCTGATCAACCGTGAAGGATAATGTCTTGGTAGCATCGCCATAAGTATTCGGTGTTACGGATGTGTCGGCAAGTCCAAGAGTATAGGTGCTGTTCGCGCCATCATCGGTTCCGACAAGTTCCCCGGAGGTAGGCGTCAACACTCGCTCCGCGCCCAATGTAGGCTCTGTGGTGAGAGTAAGAAATGACGCCGTGGTTAAGGCATCATATTGGTTGGTTATGTCCTCCTGCACCGCCTCGAATGCGCGAACCCCGCGATCTGAACTGACGAACGATCCGATCTGCTGGCGGGTGAGGCGACGGGTTTGAAGCGGATTCACGCCACCAGCCCTTCAATATCGCATTCAAGCCGAGCGATGCTCATCACACTGTCATCAGCGCCACGGAAGCGCAGGCTCATATATTGCTCGAACCTTATGCCGGGTCGCCATGCCACGCGCTTTTTATGCTGACCCTGCCTGCCTGCCGGGGTCGAACGCTCGAGAGACCAGAATTCCCCATCCTTGGAATAGGAGAAGAACACGCGACTATCGGCGCTTCCACGCCCCGGTGTGCCGATCAACTCAATGTCGGTCAGAATAGCCCTGTTGGCATCGTTATAAAGCAATGTTGTGTCGAACTGCCAGCTTATGTCACTGCCATAATGCTGCGCTGTTGAGCGATCGAGATAGCCGATCTTGCCATCCGATGACCCGACGATCCACTTGCCATAGCAATAGACAAGCCCGCGCCCCTCATACATTCCTGTATCGGTGAGGCTCGTTACATATTGGCACCACGTCTTGACCGATGAACGGCCCGATATTTGGCTGGAAAAGACCCAAGAGCGGTCAGGGAGATGAAGGATAAGACGCTGATCGTCTTTCTCGACGCGTGCCTCCATCCATACTGCTGCCAGCTCCGTTTCAGTAAGGGCGGCAAGGGCGTCATCAACCTCGGCGGAGCTGATCTTGTCCACATCACCCGCGCCCATGAGATAGATACCCGGCGCAGCGTTTTCCTGCCCCCCGACAAAAGCGATTGTGGTGAGATATTTGCATTTCGCATGCGGACCTACACAGCCATAGGGAACGGTCGCAGTCTTGACAGTCTGAAACGGGAAGCCCGTCCCGCCGATGTTCTGGAATGCCTGAATCGTGTTCTGGTTGAGCGCGTAAACCTCACCGTGCATATGAACTAGTCCTGTAACAGCGTCAGGGCTTTCCTCGCTCGACCCGTACTTGATCGGATCGACCGCCATAGGGTCATTAAGATCGGTGACAACCAGAGACGTGCCATCAGTCGTCATGGTGTAACCATCGACGAATATGGCGTCCACAACGGCACCGAGATCGCCATCTGTTACCTGACGCAAACCAGCGGACGCATTCCAGTAATAGAGCCTGTCATCGCTATTAATGATGAGATTGTCGAAGCTGTTATCGAAGCCGCATGGTCCTCCAGGGCCAACATCGCCCAAGACTGTGACGGACCAGCTCGAAGATACGGAAACAAGCTTGGTCCCCATCACACGGTAACAGGTTCCATTCCATGCCCTGCCACCTCGATTTTCACCAAGGCCAGATGCCACCTCGGTAATTCCCGGAGGCACAGCAAGATAGCCGTCAGAAATCCCGGTATCCCTAAGAACAGGCTCCCGGTTGATCGGGTAGCTCGTCAGGAACTCGCCGTTCTCATTGGCCTTGACGCCTGATATGACAGGGACACGCATTTACCCTCCGAAAAGAATCCGATTCCCAGCCCCTAAAGGCGTCCCCGGAGCGAGAGATAGAGAAGGAATAAAACCGGATGCAGCCGCGCGCACGGCCTTCATCGCATCATTCAAAGCCTCGCGGCTTTCCTTGCTCAAAGTCTTGCCCATAGTCGGACAGAGCCGTTTTGCTCCAAGAACGGACAGGCCAAAAAACGCCTGATCAGGACAGCCAAGATCATCGTTTAGAGAACCGCCGCCGATAGAATTAGGGAAATTATAGCCAACATCGATCCCGCGTCCGCGAAGCTCCCACATAAGCGCGTCGAGACGAGTTAGGGCTGTGTCCTTTTCTTCCGGCGTCAGGTCATATTCCCAGCCATTCAGCGCGCATTCGGTGAACATCTGCTCGACCAATTGCCGCTTGGTCGTGCTGGTGGTGAGGAAGCTGCTCTGACCGTCGCCAACATAGAGAGAAAACAGACGCTCAAGCACCTGACCTGAAGTGGTCGTGATCGTGTTCAGAAATGTCGTTGTCGTATCGTCTGTGCCGCCAGCAATATAGAATTTGAAGGCTTGGCTGGATTGGACGGTATTGGCTATCGTCGCATCACCGGTTGAAACCACGAATGTATAGGATGCTATGGTGTCATCACCAAGCTGACTCGCCCAATCCACGACATAGGCGACCGTTTCATCAGGGTCTTTTGGCTTCCAGATTTCCGCCACGACCTAGTTGCCGGTTCCGGGCGTAATATAGAGGTTGCCGTCCGCTGCCGAGGCAATCGTGCGAATAACCTTGAACCGTCCGGGCGCTACGCGCCTGCGTATCTGGTTTAGTGGCAAGATAGGGAGGTCGGTCGTAACGGTCGGCGCAGCACCCGTCATCGTATCCGACTGTTTGTCGTAATAGGTAACTCGCACGAATACGGTCGCTGTGCTGCTGCTATTGGAAAGCACGACCACATCACAATCCAGCGGTAGAGGTGTTGCCGCCGTGGCGGACGCAGAGTTGGCGACCGTTATCGTGCCACCCTCGGCGGGGGCAAAGGGTTGGATGGTCATAATTCAGTTCTCCTTTGCCCCGGCACGATTAGGACAGGCGGTAGGTCACGAAGGTGTCAGCGGCAGTTTTGCGCGTCAGGAAACGCCCTGACGAGCTTGCCGCGACCGCGCCTGCGCCGACAATGGTATGGCCAGACGAAGCCGTAACGGTGAAGGCGTTGGTACCGCCCGTATTAATTGCAGACCAGAAGAAGCCGTCATCCGCCGCCATGTCGGTAACAGCGTCCATGACCGCGCCAGTGTCGAGCGTGGCCGTAACCGCCGAAGCCGTAGTGGAGGTTACTATACCACCAAGGACCAATGCGGCTGTCAGGGTGCCGGTTGCATTGAGCGTGCCGGGGGCGGACTGTACCGTTTCACGGTTGAAGCGCTCCACATTAACCGGGCCAGTGCCGGTCATGTAAAATACCGAAGCGGAACCAGCCTGAATGGTAACCGTAGTTGCCACCGAGAACGCCGAGGTCGTGTTGGCACCCGAACTGTTGTAAACAGTCGCTACGGTTGACGGCAGATTGGGATAACCGATGGTCTTGGTTACCAGATAGGCCGCGCGGCTCCATGTGGCGAGTTTGTCACTGGCCGCAACAGTGATCGTGGCGGACTGATAAGGAAGAAGAACAGTAGACATAGGTCAATTCCTTGTATGTGGGGGCCAAAGCCCCCTGTTGGCGATCAAGCCTGATTGAAGAGCAGGATTCCGCACTGTTCCGGCCCCGTCATCACGACGCCGTAGCGAACGTCGAACGTGAACAGGGTCTTGAACGTCTGCGTGTCGAACTTCTTGGTCATCACGACCTCGATGCCGTTGTCGGTCGATGCCTTCATGACAGCCGCGCCTTGTCCTGTGGGAACCGCGTAGCGGCCCGGCAGAAGCTCGATAGCGGGCTTGCGCCAGAACACGTTGTAGCCCGATGCCGCGAGGTTAAGGAACGTCAGTGCCGCCGTAGCAGAGGTGGAAACCACATTGACGTTCTTGTACGCCTCCTCAACATCAGTAGCGCCCTGATTAGAGACAATCGGAGGCGAAATCACCAGTGTGGTGGACGAAGGCACTGAGATGACACGGAAGGTCTTGGCCTGTCCCGTGTCGGTCTTGTTGATGTGGTGAACCGCATTCAGATTTGCCACGGTAAACGCATCGCCCGCCGCAATGCCGGTGGTCGAGGAAACCGTGATCGTCTGATAGCGGTTGTCGACGTTGGTAACTTCGCCAGTCGAAGCGGTTCGAGTGGCAACCGGGACATAATAGTTCGAGGCGCTCGCCCGCGTATCCATCGTAATGCCGGTTGCGGCCTTGGCGGCGATCCGGCGACCACTGTCGAGCTTGAAGGTTTCGAAGTTGGCAACTTCACCAACATAGCTCTTTTCATAGGCGTTGGTCGGCTTGCCCTGCATCGTCGAACGTGATGCCAGATTGCCTGCCATGCCGTTGTAGTCGCGGGTGTTGAGCATCAAATAGCGGTCGGACTGATCAACGCCCTGTTCATTCATGATGGTTTCGCAGAGCGCGACGTTATCATAGGTGCCAGCAGCGGTTGAGATCGGAACCACCAGCGTCGATTGCAGCGTTGCAACAGCCAGAACGTCCTGATTGATGCGCGAGGCCAAATAGTCCTTCGACGCCATGCCGAGACGGCCTTCCTGAAGCGCGTCGCGCATTTCAAGAGCGTCCAGCTCGAACGTGTCATTGGGCTGATAGCCGATGGTGGCGGGAACAGAAAGCTGCACCTTGTTCTTGGCGTTTACAGCAGACCCGACGACGCGGTCGCCGCCTACCGAGATATACTGCTGCGGACGCCAGATGGTATCATTGGTCCGCTCCATGAGCGTGCCATCAGTGCCGTAAGTGTTGATGTTTTTCGACGCGACAAGAGCGTCGTTGAAGCCTTCGAGAACATCGTCGAACTGGACGCGCTCTTCTTTCGAAAAATCATTACTAGCCATGTGCGTGCCTTTAGAAAAGGGGTTGAACCGTTTTCTCGGGGCGCACCCCGGTTAGCTGCTTTCCTCGCGGGATTTACGGCACCCGGTGGCCGATGGGACGGAAAGCGGTATTCAGATACCACCAACTAAATCTATCGTCAAGCAGCCCGTTTGCGAAGTTCCCGGCGATAGGCCGCGATCTTGCTGCGGTCGCCTGTCCGCACTGCCTCATTATCAAGGCGCTCAAGTTCTTTGTCGGTACTCGTAACAGCGGTTGATGCCGTTGCGCCACGCACGCGGCTTTCAGGGGCAGGAGGCTTACGTTTCGTCACCTTGATGTCCTTTTCGAGCTTGCCGAGCATGACTGCGAACTTGGCGAGATTGTCTTCACCTGCCAGCATGTCGAGGCGGGCCTGCGAACGACCAAGGGCGTAGATCACCTGCGCGGGATTGTCGGCTCCGTTGATGATGACGGCTATTTGCGCATCGTTCAGGCGGTCCTGCACTATGGCAGCGCGGTCATCATAGTCAGAGACGCCTAGCGCGCGGCGCTGCTGTTCGATCTGGCGGGACTGCTCGTTTCTCGCCCTGTCTCGCGATTCCTTGCGAGCACCTTCCCGCGCGCGCCAGTCAGCATGGGCTTGTAGCGACGCCTCACGCTGTTCGTCATATTCATCGAAGCGGTCGCTGTCGTAATCAAAGTCCTCGAGGCGCTTGCGGCTCAAAACCTGCGGCTCTGGGTCGTCCGTCTCAACCGTCTTGGCCTTGCTGTGAAGCTTGCGGCTCAGTTCGCGGTACTGTTCCCGCAGCCGCTTGATGAGGGGCGTTTCTTCTTGGTCTTCGCCTTCATCATCAGCGAAACCGATTACCGTTTCGTCACCCTCATCCTCGGGCGGGGGAGCATTATCAGGGATTTCTTGCTCAATTTCCGGGGTAATGTCGATCAGGTCATCGTCTTCACCGGGCATATTAATCGCTCCACTGATTTAAGATGCGGCTTTATATCGAAAAATACGATTAATATCAAGCCGCACTTGACAACATTCTGTTTGTTTGATCGACGCCTAGCGAATGGGTTGTAGGCAGCGGTTGCGCCGCAATCTGCCCAGCCTCGTTCGCCTTCTTTTTGGCATCGGCAAGCGTCTGGATTGTCTTGGCTTCGTCAAGCTGTGCACCGGAGCGGAACTTGTCCGCCTGCGCCGCCAGTGCATCGGCCTGACGCATCATCACGACCTGCTGCGGATCTGGCTGCTGGTTCTGCTGCGCCTGTGCGGCCTGCTGCTCTTCCTCTGGCGTCATCTCATCAAGGCCGATCTGCACGGCTTGGCGATGCGCATATTGCTTGTAATCGTCGACGCCTTCGCCATCCATGTTCTTGATCGCGGTTAGCAGGGATGCGGAGGCGAGATCATTGGCACCGAACGTCGCTGCGGTATTGGCAAGCGCGATCATCGTGCGCACGGTCTTGTCACGGCGGGTTGCTGTCGCCTCGGTTACATCCGCGACAACATTGAATTTACCTACCGAGAGATCGTGCCGCCTGTCGGTGACGTTGGTCTTAGGATCGGTGTAAATCTCATGCAGAGTAGCGGTCGAGGTTTCACCATCCTCGTCCATCGTCTCAACCTCGCGGCCTTCCTCAACGTAAATCTCGCGGGCCATGCCCTCATAGACCTCGCCAAAGCGCTGCACCGAGAGCTTGAAGTTATCCATGTAGATGTAGGACTTCGCATCGACGCGGGACGCGGCAATATCCATCGCCTCACCCGAGACGTTGGACTTGATTTCCATCGAACCATCATCGCCATTGGTAATCTCGGCAATGTCCGCTCCGGTCTGCTGGATGAGCGCGCCTAGGACGGGGGAAAGCTGCGGTGGATCGATCTTGGCAATCGGGCCGGTCTGCACGATGCTGCCGGTGATGGGGTCAAGAACAGGATACGCCAGCCCATAAGGATGGCGCTCGATGTTCATGCGCTCCCAATGCTGCTGCAAGCCCTCGACCTGCTCAGGCGCAAAGATGGGCACTTCACGAGGTGCGAGGCTGGCCGTCTCGGTGAGCTTGCTGATCTGGGCATTGTAGACGCGCGCCGGGTCTTTCGCATCCCTCACGTGGCCCTTGAAGCGCTCCACGTTATCGATGAATACACGCTTGCCATAGAAGGGAATGATCGGAATATTCGGACCCGCGATATAACCGCAATCCTCCAGCACCTCGGCACCGGACAATATCCACTTGCGGACTTTCTTCCTCGGAACGCGGCGGGTGCGGACAGTGAATTCACGGTCCTTCAAATCCTGCTTCATCTCGGGCGTCATGTCCTCGGCCCAATAGCGATATTCTTCCTCAGTCTCGTCGCGGTTGTAGATCTGGAGATCGCGCTTGACCGTCTCGACCTCGTAATATTCCGCGACATAGACGACCGAAGGACGGAACCAGTCAAACCAGTTCGGGCGTGCACGGTTCTCCGGCCATGTCGCCATCCTGTCGTCGCCATATTCATCCTTGAATGCCTCATGTGTCATGGAGTGCATCACATAGGCATAGCGCGCGTCGGACTTGTCATAGCGCTTGGCGTCGAGATCGAAGTAAACCCGTTGATCCGCATCCACGATAGGCATGATGGCTATGCGCTGGTGGTCATTGTCCGCGTCCGTCTCATCCTCATACTCGTTGCACAGACGCCACGCACCCATGCCACCTGCTGCGCCTTCACCGAACGCATTGTCCAACGCCTCACCGCCTGCGCTGCGGTACATGTCGGCGTAGAGCAGGCCATTCAACAGCTCGGCATCACCCTCATTGCCACCGGATCCTTTGGGGCGGAAATTGACGGTGAAGCGATTGGCGCGATAGTCATTGATGATCTTGTCGTGACCGCGCTGCACCTTGTTAATCTGGACGCGCAGGCAGTTCTCGAACTGCTGTCCCCAGTCACCTTCCCACTGCGCACCCTGAATGAAGACAAAGCGGCGGTCCTCGATAGCCATCATGCGCTCATCGCGTGTGGCTGAGGAAATCTCGTTAAACCGCATCAGTGCCCGGTTGAGAACATCGGGCTGGTCGTTATCCATTAGGCGCACCTCAAGCATAGAGCGAGCGCCCGAGGTGCGGTCGAGCGGTAATAGAATACCGCTAATCTAGCGGTACGTCAACGGCGGTTGAAAGCCGTTGCCATGGTGGGGACAGCGATAGACACGATCTTGGGTTTTCCCTGCAATGCCCTCCGCGCACCCTCCACGGCGTAGCGCAGCGCATCGATGCAGTGATTGTTCTTGTCCTCGAGATCAGCCAACACCTGCCCGGTCAAGGGATCAGTCTTATAGCTGTAGTGGGTCAGTTCGTCGGAAAGATGCGTGCAGCGCGGGTGAATAATCAGATCATAGCTCTTGAGAAATTCCACACCCTCCTCCAACGATCGCTTGCCCTTGAGTGCTGGAGCTATGTGCGGGAAGCCATTCCGCCTCAGGTAGCTGATCGTCTCCGGGCGCGAACTGTCCGCCGTCGCCCAATACCTCTCGGCATCAGGGATCGATAGGAAAAGTGCCGGAAGGTGATCGACCTCAACGCCAAGCCCCCAAGCTTCATGGTCGACATAAAGCCGAGTGCCATCGATCCAGCACCGAACCATAACGCTGGGGTCAATCGAAAACCCAAAATCCGCACCGAGGCGATATTCCACGTTATCCGGGCTATCGAATGGCTCGACCGTCCAATTCTTGAAAACGCGCGCCTCGCTGTTCTTGCGATACTCTCCACGCCACACATGAAGATATTTGTCATAATCCCTCTTGCGGTCATATTCCATCTCCGCGCGGAGCACATCAGGGAACCAAGGATTATCCTCGTAATTCACCATGCGAGAAATAGTATTAGGCGGTCCGCCATCCTCACCCCGGAAAAGGACGTCGACCGGATCAGTCGCGAGGTCTGGGTTCCATGTCCATATAAGCCTGCTATTCGGCGCACGGATTGTCGGGATAACGGTATCAATACTGGCCTGGCTAAATGCCTGTGCCTCTTCGCCCCAAAATGTCGTTATGCCCTCAATCGATTTAATCGCATTGGCATTACCGCGAATGCCGTTGAATAAGAACAGGCTCTCATTCGGCCCGCGTATCTCATTCTCGACACTCTCAAACACCGACGACAAGCCAAGCCGGGCAATCTCATCGTCAAGCAAGCGCTTCACACTATCCTTGATCGATTTTTGCACCTCGCGCCCGCAGAGAACCCGCTCATGCCGCTCTGTCGCCTGCAAGATTAATCCTGTTGCGACCGTGCGCGACTTGGCAGCGCCGCGACCGCCGTACCACGCCAGATGGCGGAACGGCTCCCACATGTCGGCTGCGTATTCGGGGAGATCAACCTGCTTGATCGGCATCGCGTGGTTTAGTCAGATTGACTTGGAACCCAGTCGGCAATGGGTTTTCAGGATCGGAGCCATGGAGAATCTTCTCACCGTATTTCGTCGGGCGCAGCTTGCCCGCCATCCATTTGCGCGTGTCGATCCGAAGCCGGGAGCGTTGAACAGCGTCGCCGTTGTACTTCTCATCCTCGCCCATGTAATCGTTCGAACCATCGTCTGCGATGTCTAGGCATTCATCGAAAATCGCATCGGCCTGCGCCTCTCTCGCGTGCGCGTACTGCTTTGCAAATTCTGGCTGTTGAGCCAACCATTTGAACACCGTGGTCTGGCATGGCATATCGTCGCTGAGGCATATCTTGCGGAGGCTTTCCGCATTGGCAAGGCGCTCACAAATCTTTTCGGCCACAACCTGCGAGAATTCACTTGGACGCCCGCCGCTCATTCTCGTTCACCCCTTTTCCGGGCCATAGCCATTTCAGGTGCTTCCAATAGATTCGCGCCCATGTTGAACCGACCATTGCCTTGAACCGAAAGCTTTTGCGCATCGGCCTGTTTTATCATGTCAGGACTCCTGTTGCAAATGTTACCCATTCTCACCCCCTTTGTGCTGGGCTTGGATGTGTTCACCGAGGGAAGCCGCTGTAGCTCGCTCACTTGCCTCAATATAACTTTCGCCTGTCCCGCTTATCGCTATCGTTCCGGGGTGTGTCGTTATACTGGCCAAGATGTCCCCTCTCTCCTGCTCTGCTGTGTGTGTCATGGCCCTATTTTCCTCTCAGAAGCCCGTACAGCGCAATTAGATGAAAAAGGCAGTCTGGTAAAGGTATGATGCCGCTTTGCCTCTGTGCGCGTCTCTGGCAGTGAAATAGAGGGTGTTTCGTCCATCACTTCTTCTCCAGCGTGTAGTTTTGGGTGATCCAGTCGATAACCCAACGCGCGGTTTCATCTCTATTGGGAGTGATCCATCCTTTCGCTTTCGGATATGTTTCCCAAAACTCCCTAGCCAGCTCCTCCGCTTCATCTGGCAGGAGAGCCTCTAGGGCGGCTCGGTTTTCCTCGATCGCCGCATCCCATCCGTCGGTCCATTTCTGCATTCCAGCCTTCATCGTCGGGTCGATGATGCGTGCAGTCTTCGATAACGCCTCTAAGCACAGGCGTATCGTTTTTGGGCATGGTGTGAAGTCGGTCATGCGGAGATTACTCCCAACTTTGTTAAGGTTTCCGCCAATGGGCTAGTGGCCGGAATATCGCCCGGCATCTTGTCAGCTTTTGCCTGATTACAGGGGACGCAAGCGGTTACGAGATTGGCCATCCTGTTGCTTCCACCTTTAGAACGGGGAATGACATGATCGACCGTCGCCTGCGCCTTGCTCTTCAGTTTTTCACCGCAATAGCGACAGCGCCACTTGTCACGCTGCCATACCATAATCTTTCGCTCTGCTGGCGGGCCGCTCATCTCCGCGCTCCTTCATGCTGGTTTGTGTGGAATGCCAAGCGATTGCTGCCTGTGCTTTTCCTGTTCGAGATAATAGCGGGTGATGTCCTCTCGCAGGCCGTAGTGCTGTGCTGCTTTCGTGGGGCAGGCATTGCCAAGATCGGGGTGGCGCATGAGGGCGACGATGTAGTCTGTGAGCGGGAACTCAACCTTCCTCTGTGGCGCCCGGCCTTTGGTTTCGATCCAGTCATGCTGCATCAGCCCAATCCGTGCCGATGTGGTCCGGTATCTCCACCCGCACGTCGATCGGGTTAGGTCGCGTTGCGATGCGATGGGCGAGATCATATGCGGCAGCCTGCCCCCCGAATTTCGTGTCATTGTCTCCGAATATCCGAAGCCCGACACACTCCGGCGGCGGGACAAAGCCCCTCATATTGTCCGCACTGATGAGCGCCCAGCAAGGAACATTGAACCGGCGGCTCGCGCGAATAGCCGTCTCGATACCCTCCGCTATCCCCATGATGCGCGCAGGCTCGGAAAGAGCGATGTAGCTCCCTTTAGGCAAGTCACCCGGCATCAAGCGGCGAGGGCTGGCAATCTGGGCCTTCTCGCCGTCTTGCAAATAGGTTCGGTGCAGCGTGATAGGCTCGCCTTGTGGGTTGCGCACAACGGCAATCATCGCGGCGAGAAAGGGAACGCTCTCCCCCGTAACCTTCAGGCGCGGCACGAACCGCAACGCCTTGCTGAAAGGTGGCTCAATACCCCTAGACACCAGATAGCGGCCCGCCTCATTTTCAAGCGATATAGGCTCGCTCTGGCCCCAAATCGACTTGAGCGCCCGCAACCGTGCATCGGCATCGATCTCGCGTTTCTGGACAACCGGAGCCGTATCGATCAGCGGTTCAACCATCGCCGCAACCCGCTTGAAGTCCAGCTTGTGAAACTTCTTGAGCAGCTCGACACCATCGCCCGCGCCACACTGGTTGCAGTAGTAGGTTCCCCGGCCATCCTTGTCGTCGAAGCGGAAACGATCACGCCCGCCGCATATCGGGCAAGGGGTATGGCGTCCGGTCAGGAACGAGGTCGCAATACCCAATTGGGGCAGGATGGAAGGCCAGCGGTTGCGGCATTTTTCGGATAGGGGAGTCATGCCGCCTTCGCCTTTCCTTTGACGTAGCGGATGTGGCGCGAGCACACATAGCTCTCGACCTGAAACGACTGCACCGGGTTTTCCGAAAGTCCCCTAGGCCATACTCCGAAACGCTCCCGATACTGATTCGCGACCCATCCCGGCTTATACCCTCGCTCCCGCTGGATATGCAGGAGGCCGGAGTACCAGTCCTGTTTGTCGCGCATGGTGACAAGCCGCTTCTTGCCGCCGATCTGGATAAGCTCGCCTTCCTCTTCCTCAAGATCGGAAGTCACTTCCGGCACGAACTTGCACACCGGACATTCCCGCGTCTTGGGCGGTTTCAGAAAATTGCAGGCGGGGCATTCCTTGGGTAGCGGGTCTTTCTGCTCCGGGTCTTTACGCTCACCCTTGCGTTTCCGACACAGAGGCTCATCCCCGATGTCTGTTGGCAAACCAAGGCGCAGCATGTTGTCGCTGTGATCCAGCACAAGCCCATCGGGATAACCGCTGTTCGCACGGATCACCCGTCCCGCAATCTGGACGTGGAGCATCTTGGATTTTGTCGGGCGAGCGATGATGATACACCCGATTTTCCAGTCAATTCCCTTGGTTAGGGTGGCGATGTTACAAACGATCTTGGTCTGCCCGCTTTCCAGCCTTTGCTGAATTTTGCGGCGCTCGTAGCTGTCCGTCGCCATGTCGATGTACTCAGCCGGAATGCCCGCATCAAGGAACCGCTGCTGCACCTTTTTGGCATGGGCGCGATCCACGCAGTAGCACAAAGACGGGCGGTTCTCCCCGAGCTTGACCCATGTCGAAACGATGTCGGCGATAAGCCCACTATCCCCCATGCGGTCGCCAAGCTGTGCGCCGTTGTAGTCCCCGCCGGTTGTGGCGACGCCTGCCAAGTCGGGATGGCTCGGCGCGTACACCCGGAAGTCCAGCAACCGGCCCTGTTCGATGAGATCACGCATCGAGATGGGAGCGATCAGGTCATCGTACACCAAGCCAAGCCCCTTCGCCCACGGCGTTGCTGACAGGCCGATGACGGGACGCGATGCCCATTCCCCCGCTGTGATTTGCTGCTCAAGCCACTGGTTGCGGACATGCGCTTCGTCGATAATCGCCAGATCAGCATCCGGCATTCCCCGGCGCTGCAACGTCTGCACCGAAGCCACCTGTATCGGGCGGCTCCAGTCCGTCATGGGATGGTCCGCCTGAATAACTCCGATCTCACGCAGGCCGAGTTCATAAAACGCTTCGACGGTCTGGTCGATCAGCGAGATGGCGTCCACGATGAACAGCGCCCGCTTGCCACGTTCACGCATCCGCTCGATGATGGCTCCGGCAGTGCGGGTCTTGCCACCACCTGTCGGCACTTTGAGCATCGGTCGCTTTTTCCCTGCCGAGAGTGAGCGACGTAGCAGTTCTACCGATTGGGCCTGATGCCCCCATAACGATATCATGGGCGGCCTCCCCGGATCACGTCAAACGGGTTTCGTTCGTCTTGCCCCCCATCACCTATCCCTACAGAAGTTCCTCTCTTGGCTAGGACACCTTCACCACCACCCGCGCGGGGTTGCACGTGCGTTGCAACGTCCGTTGAACGTGCGTTGCCCTTTCGAGTTGCCGCAGAGGCGATGCCCGCCTGTCTTTTTTGCTCGATGTTCGCCTTCGCCTTGGCGACCTCATCAATGGTCCACTGGTGATGGATCAAGCCACCAGAGATAGCGCAATCAGCCAAGAGTGTCGGGCGGATTTGCTTCCATTGACGCGGCGTGACGCGGGTAGCCTTAGCCAGCGCCCTATCGTCATCTTGGATCATGCCGCCACGTTCCCACAGCAGCATCATGAGATAATCATATGCACTATGCTCTATGTGAGACATTGTGCTGACATGAGCGCGACGGTCCTTGATGTAGACCGGCATCCATATGTCCGCAGACTTTCCTTTGCTCATGCGGCACCTCGCACGGCGGAAACAGGTTGATAAAATACACCTGTGGCGTTAGAGAGAATCATTAGCTTCGACGCTCCTGATTAGCGTTGCAAGTCAGGGCTGGTTGAGTGTTGACACACTCCTCCGGCCCGCCTTTTTCCATAGCAGAATCTGACGTCATGGTAAACTGGTTAACGCCTGAAAACCCGCTAATTTCTGCGATTTTATCCACAATTTCTTGGGCGATCTCGCCTATGGGGTGGGCGCTCATGAAAACATCTCCTCAGCCCAGCCACCGCCGCTCTTTTTCGGCAGGGCGCGAATAGCGATAAACTCGAAGGGATAAATGTCTGCGGCGACCTTGATCTTCACCCGAGCGTCGTCGGTCCAGAAGCCTTTAATCTCCCGGCACTGCATCTGCCCATCCATCATCATGACGGCAAAATCAGGCGTGTAAAAAGTGTTGTCGGCAAGCCGGAGCTTAATACCCTCGAACTTGTACCATGCGACCTCACCAGCCATAAGTGCGGGCTTAAGAACGGTTGCCTCGTACAAGGCTTCCGTCTTGTTCATCACGCCTGTCTTGAGGCGTCCGAGAGCCTGTATGCCGGGCTTCACCTCACAACTCCCTTGGCCTTGAGCGCTACGTCAAGAGAGCGGATAGACCAGCAGTTGCTGAATGTGCGATTATAGTCAGCCATGAATTCTGGCTTTCGCTTGGCGCACTGGCGCTTTGATTTGCGGACAGGGGAGAAGGTCATGCTGCCGACTCCACGAAAAAATCACCCTGCCTCTGGGCGTCCTCAATGCGACGGCACGCAATTTGAAAGTAACGCTCTTCCCTTTCGATCCCGATGAACTTGCGGCCCATCTGAACGGCTGCAACGCCGGTTGTTCCGCTGCCCATGAAGGGGTCTAGGATGGTTTGGTTAGGCTCTGGCAAGCAGCCAATGCACCACCGCATTAGCTTAACTGGCTTTTGCGTTGGGTGTTCAGGCTGGTCTTGCCAGAGGTGCGTCCGGTGCATTTTCTTTATGCGAAGCACCGTAGGCAGGTTAGACCAAGCCAGCTCGCCATCCGACATCGTGAGACCGGTTTGTTCTTTGTCCCATACCAGCCACGCCTTCTGCGGCGGCAATGCCTCCATGAAATAGTTTCCGCCCCATACGATTGCCCACGTCCCCGCAGCGATTACGTCACGTAGCAGTGCGGCTGGTGGAGTTTCCTTGTCCCAACCGAGGCTCTCGTGATGCTTGCGCATCTGTGTTCCGTCTTTGCGGTCGCTGCCCTTCTGCCCGTCAATGCCAATCCCATACGGCGGATCCGTGACGCAGGCGTCCACCTTCGGCAACACCGGCAGCACGTCCCGGCAATCAGCCTGCACCAGCACGGCGCGGCCTATCACCTCGACGCGCTGGGCAACGGCTTGGATAGGGGTAAGATCAATTTGCATCGCGGGCCTTCCCCAGCGGATTATACCCAGGCTTCGGAGCCTCGTTCCAACGGGTGCCGTCTGCGCGGTTGCGGTAGTCGGTCGTGGTGGGAAGGATCATGCTGCGTCTCCGATGAACAGGTCGCCTTGACGCTGGGCTTGTTCGATCCTGCGGCAAGCAATCTCAAAGTAACGCTCTTCCCTTTCGATCCCGATGAACTTGCGGCCCATCTGAACGGCTGCAACGCCGGTTGTTCCGCTGCCCATGAAGGGGTCTAGGATGGTTTGGCCGGGATTGGTAAAGTCGCTGAGGATCTCTGACATGAGACGCCGAGGCTTTTCAGTAGGATGAAGGCCAGAGCGCTCTGGATTGTTAACAAGGTGCTTGTAAACACCGCGCTTGCCACCAGCATTCCAGCGAGCATGGCCGGAGCCAGCCCAAGCGACCACAAATATCTCCGCGCCTTGTGCTGGACCTTGTCCATTAAGCTGGGGCGTTGAATCCGGTTTAATCCAAACGCACGCCCGTTTATATTTCATGGAGCTGGCGTTGATACAGTCAGCCCACGGACGCGCGCCTTCAACTGTGCAGAAGGCAATAAACCACCCATCACAGAGAGGTGCGGCGAGGTTGACAAAATCCTCTCGGATTGGGTCAATAGCGTCGAAGTCTATTTCCTGTAACTCTGGTCCGCCATCCTTGCGCAGATTGGACATATGCGACTTCGCGGCGTGCAAGCTGGCTTCATACGGCGGGTCGCCTATGATATGGTCGACCGGCTCTAGCGTCTGCATCACATCCAGACAGTCCCCCAGATACAGCGTAGCGTTGCCTATGATGACGGGATCAACCACGCAGCGTCTCCACATTCTCCCAATAGCGCCGCACTCTTTCAGGAGGCAGGTGTGCCAGTCTGCGGCGGCAGTAACCGATCTTGTTCGAGTGGTGCAGATCACCCTCGCACTTGGCGCACTGGCGCTTTGATTTGCGGACAGGGGGGGAGGTCATTGAAAGGGAATTATATACTTGAGTCCCGATCATACCGCTTCCGCCCTTCTCGCCGTGCGTGCGATGGAAATGAGCAGATCGCGAAACGGTTCGGGCGTGGCCGCTGCTTCTTTCCGAGAGAGAGTGCGCTTGTTCCGATCCTTTCCCCGCTGGTCATAGAAGCCGATTTGATGCGTCCCGCGCAAGCGTGACCAATTAAGCTCCGGTGGCGATTCGACGCCGAACGCATAGAGCCATGTCGCCTTGTTCGCCCGGTGCCCGTAGGCGGACTGCCAGACTTCGCACACCCACCCCCCATCGTCGTTACGCTGCCAGCCTACAGCAGACGGCTTGGTGAGGGCGTGAGCCGCCCATGCTCGCGTTTTCGCCGGATGCTCTAGGACACCGCCCCACCGCCG